>Ga0316198_10000006_pt1 | contig 81985 bp, 67 predicted proteins | sample OudBieAanoxic_MG_FD_204935 | JGI IMG/M metagenome (GOLD analysis project Ga0316198, IMG submission 204935) | Coastal sediment microbial communities from Oude Bieten Haven, Netherlands - site A anoxic | ecosystem: Environmental > Aquatic > Marine > Coastal > Sediment | place: Netherlands... | reverse complement strand
TCGGTTGGCGTCTCCGCCAGTGGCCTGGGATTGTTCACCTCCTTTCGTTTTTCGGCCATTTGGAATAGTGGCTCATTATAGTGCCGCGCTTCTGGTGATTACCTAATGTAACTTTAGTATGACATTTAATTCAGGTGCTTTGTGGTACATTGTGAGACTGTCGAAAAACCCTATATCGCTAATTTTAACGCTCATAACCCCTTGATATTATTATATGCAAATTTGACAAAAAACGAAGGAATTATACTTTTTCGACAGTCTCTGGGAATACCTTAACATTTGAAATTATAATATTACCTAAATTGAGCGATTTTTTATGAAGCTATGTACTGAGATATTGAGATGATCAGGCTTTCAAAAAACGCAGTCATACCCAGTGGATATGGCGAGTATTTTTGTGAGACTTAGCGCTTAATAGATTGGTGCAGAGCGATTAACAAATCGCTCAATTTAGGTATTAATTGCCGATATGCTTTGGTTTTTCTCTGCATACCACTGGAACCGCTAATTTTGTAAACTTTGCCCCATTGCACCCTTTGATTTTTAAGCCTTTTTGGTTTACATCTGGTGGAAAAATTATACCCCGGATTCAAACGAGTTTCCATCCATAAATGGCCTTTTTGCCCAATCTCGGCGTCAATCGACGGGATCGCTTGTGCGGCCTACCACAGTATGCTTCCGCGCAATCTTTTGATCTCCTTGACCTTGGACAAAAATCCTCATTTCTGAATAGGAAACGTTATCAGGTGCCCATCTTAAAAAAAAATTCATAGATGGGGACTAACTTAACATGTGGTACAAAACCGGAGGCAGGCCACATACTCCTAAGCGGTTAAAACGGAGGCAGTGGTCTTTGTGTCGGGCCAGCTGGCACTGGAGCCCACAACCGACAACCTTGTCGATAAAGAGATCAAACCAGAAATCCGACAAACCTTGCAAAAGAGGCGGTGGGGTTGCATTAATCGTATAAAATACAGGAGGATGGAATCATGTATGTATCACACCTGTCGTGCCCCAAATGCAGTGCGACCTATGAAAGTGAAGGCCTGGTTCAATTGTGCGCATGTGGTTCACCTCTTTTGGTCGACTATGATCTATCTAAGGTTTGTGCCGTTTTCAAAAAAGAAATGTTGAAAGATCGCAAGCCCACCCTTTGGCGGTACCGGGAGCTTTTACCGGTCAAAAAGGAAGCGAACATCGTCTGCCTGGGGGAGGGGATGACGCCACTGCTGCCATTGAAAAATCTGGGACCACAATTAGATATGCCCAACCTTTTCATGAAAGACGAGGGAATTATTCCCACCGGCACGTTCAAGGCTCGCGGCGCGGCCGTAGGTGTTTCCCGGGCAAAGGAGCTGGGTGTAAAAGTGCTGGCGATGCCCACGAACGGTAATGCCGGAGCAGCCTGGGCGGTCTATTGCGCACCGGCCAGGATTAAGGCGGTGATTGTCATGCCCGAGGATGCCCCGCCCATTCCAAGGGGAGAATGTGCTATCGCCGGAGCCACTCTCTATCTTGTCAATGGTCTCATCTCCGACGCTGGAAAAATTGTGGCTCAGGCCGTAGCTGATCACGGGTGGTTTGATGCATCCACCCTCAAGGAGCCATATCGTATCGAAGGAAAAAAGACCATGGGGTTCGAATTGGCCGAACAATTCAATTGGGATATGCCTGATGTTATTTTATATCCTACCGGCGGAGGGGTTGGAATTATTGGCATATACAAAGCCCTGATGGAACTCAAGGGAATAGGATGGGTTGAAGGAAAACTACCTCGTTTGGTATCTGTTCAATCAACCGGTTGTGCTCCCATCGTCAAGGCATTTGAAGAAAAACGCTCGCACTCAGATTTCTGGGAGGATGCAAAAACATGCGCATTCGGAATTACCGTACCTAAAGCCCTGGGTGATTTTCTGGTGTTGGACGCCGTATATAAAACTGATGGTTGTGCACTTGCCGTATCGGACGATGAAATTCTCAAGGCTTCGGCCCTACTGGCAAGGACCGAAGGCACCTTCATTTGTCCGGAAGGGGCGGCAAACTTGAGTGCGGCCATCAAGTTGAGAGATTCGGGTTGGATAAAATCCAATGAGCGCGTGGTCTTACTGAACACCGGGAGTGGATTGAAATACCCTGAAACCGTTACCGTCAGACCACCGGTGCTCCAACCCGGAGATCAATTACCCGATAGCTGATTGTCGGCACGATTTTTCAAGAACCTTTAAGGATATATAATCAGGTCGCTATCTATAATTTCAGACTGTCACCGAGTTGGTCTGCAGCAAGATCCTTGGATGGTGTTGATTCATATTATTTGGAGTTTGGAACGGGAGTTCAAGAGGCCCCATGATTGATCGTTCCCCCATATTTAGGAGATGAAATGAGTAGTGGCGGCTTGGCAGGCGGAATCTACAAACCACTCAGCCCGGAACAAGTGGAGCTGATCCACGGCGAAGCACTGCGCCTGCTGGTAGAGGTCGGCATGACCTACGAGAGTGGTCAAGACGATGTGATCGAACTGGTGGAGCATGCCGGTTGCAAGGTGGACCGCTTGGCCAAACGGATATTTTTCCCGCGTCGGTTGATCGAGGAGATGGTTGCCCAGGCACCGGGTGAGTTCACTCTGTACAGCAGGGATGGAAAGAACGATATACATTTGGGCAAGGACCGGGTTTACGCAGGAACCGGGGGCACGACCGTATCTATCTTGGATCTTGAAACAAACGACGTGCGCCAGACTGCGGTTAAGGACATTCATAATGTAGCGAGAATTGTGGAGGAATTAAAACATATCCATTTTTTCCAGAACTGTTGTGTACCCAATGATGTGCCCATTGAATATTATGACCTGAACATCGTCTTTGCAGCCATGCTGGGTACTAACAAGCATGTCATGTTCGGGTGCAACTTCGATCTGGGTCTTCGGGAGACTTTCCGAATGGTGACCAGAATCGCAGGTGGGGAGGAGGCCCTCAGAGCCAAACCCATATTCTCCATAAGCGCCTGCATGATTATCAGCCCTCTGAAGTTCTGCACCCAGTCCACCCTGAATGTACGCACAGCAGCGGAATTGGAGTTGCCCACCACAGTGACCAGTGCACCCATGAGCGGTTCCACATCACCCATGACCATGGCCGGCACATTATTGCAAACCCACGCCGAAGTAATGGCAGGCATTACAGTGCATCAACTCACCCGATCAGGCGCCCCTGTCCTTTACGGTGGACTGCCAGCCATGGCGGATATGGTCAGGATGGGGTACCAAGGCGGTGGGGTTGAGTGCGGTATGATGCAAGCAGCCATACATCAGCTGAGCCAAAGGATTGACGTGCCTAATTACGCCAGTTCTGGCCTTTCTGACTCCAAGATACCGGACGTGCAGGCTGGATGGGAAAAGGCTTTCACCACTAGCTTGACGGTGATGGGTGGAAACAATTACATCCACCATGCCGCGGGCATGTTGGCGTCCATGCAATGCGTTGCTTACGAATTGTATGTGCTCGATGACGAGATTATAGGGCAAGCCTGCAAAATCCTGGAAGGCATCTCAACCGGCGAGGATCACTTGGCCTTCGAGGATATACGTGAAGTGGGTCCGGGAGGCAACTACCTGCTCTCACCACACACAATGCGCTATTTACGTAATGAATATTTTCAGGGCAATGGCGTTAGCGACAAGAGCGGGCGCGAAGAATGGGTTGAGAAAGGTTGTCTTTCGGCCCGCCACCGGGCTAGGGAAATAACCCGTGCCATTCTCGACAAGCCCTTGGTTCCCAAGATCCATCCAAATGTTGAGCAAGAAATTCGAAGAGATTTTACGATATTGCTGTAATCTGCCGTAATATTCTGTACCCGCAAAGTGAGTTTTTCATTTAGTAATCTCATCCATAGTGTATACTAATCGTCAGAATTCAAGACGGATACGGCCAATTTCCCTTTTCACCGCATCGTGTTTGACAGTAGCGGCTACAATGATTTTGCCTTTTGGCGCCACGGCCTCGCTCAACGGATAGGGGTGCTTTTTCTGCGGCCAATGACTCTATTTGCCTGATAGATAGGGATTTGTAGGCCCATCTTTATCACGATTACCCAGCCAATCTCAGATGCTTGGGGTCTAACACTTTTGGATCAATACTTTTTGCTTTTTAATTGATTCGGCGCAATATTTGGGTTTAAAGTTTTTATCACTTCGGCCGATATTCTTATATACCGGGTCAAACTGGACCAGGACAAGCTGATCGAAAGCATCGAGGAATTTTTAGACTGATCATGGAACATCGATCATAAGTTTTATGTCGTTTATCGCTTATATGATACGATGACCCTTTATGACAATGGTAATGGTTTCTTCTCTAGTCTGGTTTTTCGTGCAAGATCCAGATTATTACCTAAAAGTCGGTTGGGCGAACTATACCAGACGGTTAAAAACGATCTCGTTAATAGCAAGCGTACCGGTTTTTTATTGAAACACATGAAGGTAAAAATATCCGCTGCTGAAAATTCATTTGTGATCGAATTCGCCAACCGGATAAAGGACAATCCATGCAATCGTGCACAGGAGTGATCATGACAAAAGATGAAAAAAAGGATCCCCAATATTTTTTTAATGCCCTTCAATATGCGCATGTTTATCGAAAAACGGGTGTGTTGTATGCAACCAATAAAACTGAAACCATGAAAGTTTTCATTAGAGAAGGGAATATTATTGACGCCACGGGATTCCAAAAAAAAGTTCTTGTGGAATTCCTGTCGCAAAATAAAGGGATAATCACGGCAAAGCAGTTGGAACAGTGCCTTGAGCAGTCCAAACAAATGAGGCAATCATTGTGGAAAATCCTGGCGTTTCATAAACTTATTACGCCTGAAACATTGTCCGCCAATATTCGAAAACAGACGGTTCTCACCTTTACCGCTCTAATGATCTGGCCCCATATCAAATTTCAATTTAAAGAAGTCCCACTTAATGAAGGTGACATCCTACCGGTTAGAGTTCATATCATTGAAAGTATATACGATGCGGCCCACCGGATTGAAAAAATGCCGGTAATTAAAAAATTCCTCCCTAGCGGGGCGCTTGTCTTTGAAAGAGGATCGTTAATTGATCCGAAAGAAGTCAGTCTTACTTCGGGGGAAGCAGCGGTGTTTAATCTGGTGAATGGAGGTCGAAGGATTTCACAGATCATCGAAGATAGTGCAATAAGTGAAAATGATGTTTACCGGTATATGATGGCTTTATTCTCAATCGGGCTTATTGACTTAGCCGTTCAAGAGGAATCGCAAAAAATATCTAAAACAAACGACGCAGCAAATTCTGTTGGAAATCTGAAGAAAAAAATTCTTTCGAACATGAAAGAGTTACCACCGATGTTGAAAATTGCGTTGAAAGCCCGGGAAATAATAGCCAACCCCAGTTTTAATTTTAAAGAAATAAGTACGGTTATTGAAAAAGATCAAGGGATGGCATCTCAAATTTTAAAGACTGCCAATTCAGCCTATTATGGCCTAACCGGTCAAGTTTCGTCGGTAAAACATGCGTCAGTTGTTCTGGGTTATAAAATCTTGGAAGAAATTATCATATCCACCAGCGCCAAAGGGCATTTTGACAAACCACTTGAGGGGTATGAACTCAACCACGAAGAATCATGGCAACATTCGCTTACTGTGGCATTTGCTGCCAAAGCATTGGCCACGGAAATAAAACCGGCCTTGGGAAACGATGCATTCACTATCGGACTTTTTCACGATATCGGTAAAATCGCATTGAATCCGTATATGCTCCAACATCAGACCTCTTTTCAGGAAGCACTAGAAAAAGAAGGCACAACAGTTGCCGATGTGGAAAGACAATTATTCGGGTTTGATCATGCCCAGTTAGGCTCGGAATTATGTATCCGATGGAATTTTCCAAGGACCATCACGGATGCTATCAAGAACCACCACAGCCCGCCGCAATCAGGTGACGATGAATTGACGTATATTCTATATATAATGAATATATTGAATAAAAAAGATTTATCGGGATCAGCGGACCAAATACTGGATGGCATTGATCCGGATGCCACCGCAAAATTAAATATTGGGGTAGATATGCTAAAAAAAATTAATGAAAAAGCATTTGAAGCTTTTGGTAAAATTGCCGGAGAAACATAGATTTCAAAGTTCTCAAATGTTTAGGAGAAAAAAGAAAAACGCCCCAGCTGCGTGTAGGGGAAGCGGCCTCTGCGGTCGTTACCAATACCGCACAACTGAGACACTAATGGAAAACCGCTCGAGGCGAATTTAAGGAGAAGCGCTCATCCTTCGCTACCATGGCAGGAGGCGACACCTGGAGCGCAGATCAATATTTGGATGATATTGGGTGGCATGTCAAATTCGCTAAATAAGTAGAGTGTGAACCGATCTTTGAAATTTAAAATGGTTGGTATGCTTCGACCAGCGTAGCTATATTTTTACGGTCACGGGACGATATTTTTGTAAAACGAGCACCAATTGCGATGTAGACTGAATCAGCAAGAATTAAATCATCTGACCATATCTTTTCACAAGTCATCGACATTTCATGATTTTCAGAAGGTTTGAGGATGATTTGAAATTCATCACCCGCCTTGAGCATTTTCGAGAATAAGAATAAAGCGCCGCTAATACTGATGTTTCTGGTTTTCCCATTAATGGCCCCTTGGGGAGTTATTAAAACAACCGGCCAACCCACAGGAATGCGGGGATAACGACGCCTTTCAATTCCGTTTTTCATATGCTGGTATCGCCTGTTTCGAAATGAGCTTCCAGAGAAATCTGCAAGCATGAATTATCTAACAAAACAAAGTTTACATAAATTTAGCTCTAAATCAAGAAGCAAGCGATCAAGCTCTTTGATAATCCAATTTTGACAAAGGAAACTATCATAAGGTATTCTCAATCTATCTGCGGGAGAGGGTTATTGTGTTTATTAGTCGAATAAGATTAAAAAAATAATGTTATTCAGAACCACACAATAACTTGCTATACCCATATTTAGAGCGCCTATAGCTTCGCCTTTAATTTACTGGTTGGCTGCTGCACGCTCCAATTGCGATCAAAACACTTGATTTTTAGCTCGTCCACGCCTCTCAGTACGCCGCGGAGGACTTGTTTTGGGAACTGGGACTATGATTGAGCCGAACAAAAACACCCGCTTAGAGCGGAGAAGCTGGCGCACGTGGCCTGTCGTCCGCTGGGGTCTCCGGCGCAACGCGACACTCCTTGTCGCCCTGGCGTTGCTCGGCCTCAGCGTTATGGGCTTCATCGAGGTGGCCGAGGAGGTGCTCGAGGGCGGCTGGCGGGGGTTCGACGAGTCCGTGCTGCTGGCCCTCCGCACGCCGGGAGCGCCGGACGATCCGATAGGCCCGCCTTGGATCGAGGAGATTGTGCGTGACTTTACCGCGCTCGGTGGCCTCGGGGTTGTGACGTTGATCACGGCGGCGGTCTGCGGATCCCTGCTGATCGCGCGCCGGCACAGTACGGCGCTCTATATCCTCGTTGCCGTGGGCGGAGGCGCTTTGATGAGCACTCTGCTCAAGCACGGTTTCGATCGTCCCCGTCCCTCCCTCGTCGCCCATGGCATGCATGCCTACCAGTCTAGCTTCCCGAGCGGACATTCGATGATGTCGGCGGTGGTTTTCCTCACGATAGGGGCGCTGCTGGCGCGGTTGCAGGAACAGCGGCAGCAACGGTTCTACATCATGGGCGTGGCCGTGATCGTGGTGATCCTGGTGGGAGTCAGCCGCGTCTATTTAGGGGTGCACTGGCCCACCGACGTTGTGGCCGGCTGGCTGGCCGGGGCAGCTTGGGCGATGATCTGTTGGCTGGGGGCATTGTGGCTGAATAGGCCGGGGCGAGAGTGAATGGCAGGACCGACGGCCAGAGGCGCGCCGAACGCTTTTGCAGTCGAAGCCAATGTTACGCCTGACGATGCCTCCAACAGCCAAGCAGATATCAAAGCCCTTGATAACCCCTTGACATCCTCACTCTACCGGACTTTCCGAGGGTGTGGGTAAATCTCATGGAATGCGGCAAATGGTAACCACGCCACTTTTGCCTTGGTCCCACTTAAAGTGTGTCGAGGACTACGATTCAGGGTCCGGGCGATTATCATCCAGGGTCCCTGCATGTAGATGAGGCATTTCGACCGTACTGCTGTGTTATGTAGAGTGATTCATTACAGTGTTGTGTTTTCGTCTATCAATCAAGGAACAAATGCGACTCCAGGAGAGGTAGGTCGGTGCGTAAAAAACCAATGTTTTTTACGCACCAGGGTGGATAAAATATTTTTGATATTGCCGGTATTTAGGCAAATTTTACCGATATGTTTCGGCCATCTCCATGATACAATCAAAACCGTTTACAATGCAAGATTTGGCCGGTGGTGATAATAATCGCACACCGGTGGTTTTTCGGGTGCCTGATAACTGCAACATTGTTGGAGATAGCCCCAGTTTTTCACCGGAACTAGCATCCCAAGAAAATGTGTAGCCGGGAAAAATTAAAAAGCGTGGAATGTAAATGCCAATCCACGTTTTTTGATGAATCATCCCATCGGAGCAACGATAGCTATTTTGGCCTATGAGGACTGCCGCTTGGATCCCAGATTAATGGTCGTATTCCTTAGTCCTAACCTTTCTTGCGTCCGAGTTCAGCGCCGAGTTAACCATTTCAAAATATTTGTTTATTTCTTCAATTGAATAAATAGCAATTCCCCCCTTGCGCAGACCTTTTGCACTGCCAGAAGGTTTACTTCAACAATTACTTTACGTCCTGATATTTTTTTGATTATTCCCCTCAGTTCAAGTTCAGTATTGACAGGAGTGGGGGCCAGATATTTCACTTTCAAGGAAGCTGTTACAAATCGTGGCATTTCTCCCTTTTTCATTTCAAATCCCTGTTCCTTCACTTTGGCAGCCGCTGCTGTTCCTGCACCATGGCAGTCCATCAAAGAGGCTATTAACCCTCCGTAAAGAATATCTTTTTTACCCCCGGTATAATGTTCTTTAGGTAAAAACCGGCAAATACTTTCATTGCCGTCCCAATAACTTTTTATTTGATGACCATGTTCATTTAACCTGCCGCATCCGTAGCAATGAGAATAGTCATCTGGATAATAATCCTGAAAAGCTTCAATTTTATCTGAACTATAAATATAAAAATCATTACTCATTTCCGACTTCCTCTCTGATTTCAAGTTTAATATAAATTCATGAAAGTAGCATCTATTTTAGATATCCAACCTCAGTAATGTTGCCAAGACCTCACTATATTGCGATTATGCTGAAATTCTGAACACTTCGTAAGCTTACCTTCAATTTTTTCCTTTTTTCTCTTCAAATCTTTTATCTTGCCACTCCATTCTTTGGAAGCATTGCCAGAAAGCTTGCAGCCACCAATGGCAAAAAAGGTGGCACCACCATTTAAATGTTTAAAAAGATTATTTCAGAGTTGCGAAAATTTATATCCAATTCAAGATATTTTTTCAAACAAAATTGAAGGCTTCTACGGATGGTGATATTGAGAGACTGTCGAAAAACTCAATATCACCGATTTTTGTGCTCATAACCATTTGATTTTACTACATGCAAATTTATTAAAAATGAAGGAAATATACCTATTCGACAGTCTCTGAGAATATCTTAACAAATTGAATTAGTGGAATTATTACTGATGTGGGAAAATTCCAAGACAAGGTTTTATGCCAATTGACACGCTCTCAGCAAAACGCGGTCCAGGACATAGGGAGTTTATCGCCCTTATGGCGGTAATGATATCCATCACGGCCTTATCAATGGATATTATGTTACCAGCGCTGCCTGACATCGGCAGGGATCTTGGAGCAAGACACCCCAATGATGCGCAACTTGTTGTTTCTATATTGTTGCTCGGTATGGGAATCGGGCAGATCTTTTTTGGCCCCTTGTCGGATTGTTACGGCCGAAAACCCATCATTTTCGCCGGTTTTATTATCTTTACCATGGGCAGTCTGCTGTCCATCTTTTCCACTCAATTTGGAGTCATGCTGGCCGGGAGGGTCATGCAGGGGATCGGAGCAGCCGGGCCACGCACGGCGATTGTCGCCCTTATAAGGGATCAGTATGGGGGCCGTTCCATGGCCCGGATCATGTCGGCGGTCATGGCCGTCTTCATTATTGTCCCTGCCATTGCACCGGCCCTGGGCCAGACCATCCTGCTCATTGCAAGCTGGCGGGCCATCTTTGGTGCCTTGATGGCCCAGGGGCTGATTTCCTTAACCTGGTTCACCATCCGGCAGCCGGAAACACTTCCACGGGAACGTCGGATTCCATTCTCCGCCAAACGCATTATGATGGGTGCCGTAGAGGTATGCACAAACCGCATTTCATTGGGATACAGTCTGGCTTCAGGGTTTATATTCGGCGCGTTTCTGGCATACCTGAACTGCGCACAACAGATTTTTCAAGAGGTGTATGGCCTTGGCCGACAATTCCCCTTTTACATGGCCATACTGGCCTTGGCGGTGGGCACTGCAGCATTCCTGAACTCCCGTATCGTCATGCGATTCGGTATGCGGTCATTATCTTATCGGGCCATACTGTTATTCATCATGCTGATGGCCCTTTTTCTCGCAGCTACCTTTAAAATGGGCGGCCATTCTCCCCTATGGCTATTGATGGTTTGCTTCTCCATGGCGTTCTTCTGCCTTGGTATACTCTTTGGCAACCTGAACGCCATTGCCATGGAGCCATTGGGACATATTGCCGGGGTGGGGGCAGCCTTAGTCGGATCCTTTTCCAATTTGATATCTGTCCCGTTGGCCATCATCATCGGTCGATACTACAATGGTACCACACTTCCCCTAATCTCCGGTTTTGTCACTCTTAGTATTTTAACGGTTGTTAGCATGCGTTGGGCCGACACCTCTCGACAAAGTGAAAACATTCGGAGTCATCCTCCTATCATTAGATGAACTATGGCAATGAATTTTCAGATTAGGGGCAAATATACACTTTTCTGAGCCTTAGTTTATTGTAGGTTCCGTGCCTTTATACATCAACTCAGATTGTTATGTATTTGGGATTCCAGACAAAAAATCTTGCCTTCCGTACCGATGATTAGTTTTTCATATCTCAGAAGAGTTCAAACTGGTGATAAAAGAATAAAAGTGTAATTCGGCTTAATGGCCACTTATCATTGGGACCGTATCAGTATCAACGATCGCCAACTTACCCCCGAATTGATGTTAATGCAACTTTTTAGCCTTGAGGAAATATTAAATTTTGGGTAACATTTTTAAGATAATCAGGACACGATAATCTCCATAAATCACCAGCTCGGCAATAAAAAGGAAGGCATCGGCTACCCCAAATGGCAGTTCGAGCACATGTTCGCTTTCGCACCCGCCGGTGCCTATGTCGGCCAATGGCTGCAGAGCTTTCGTGAGCTCCCGCCACGCCAGAAACCCGGCAGTTTCAGCCTCGGCCGCGTGCTGGAATCGATCACCAAAGGCGCGGGCGACAAGTAACAACGACTCGCCGGCTGGTTTCAGCGTAGAACCGTTTCAGTGGACGACGCTCACGCGCCACCGCTGAAACGGAGCGTTTCTGTAGTTTACGGCTATCATCGTTCACTCTCACCTATCGAACACAAAGCGTGGTTTAACGTAAAAACCCCTCGCCTTCAGTCGATCAACGAACCCACAGTCTTGCAGACGGTGGTCGTTCAGTTTTGTCTCCTGCCACGGTTAAAAACTTTATCGGTACAGGCACCGGTTTAAGACTAGATTTGATAAATTAAATTTGTCAATATGCAAGTTTGCTAATTATTTTCGTTTCACTATCCGCCGTGAACTTTGCCTGCGTATTGTGCAAAGACCTCAGGATCGTGGCCGAATACCACATTAGCATTTTCTTTATCAGCAATGTTCTTTAGTTTCGCCAGGCTTCTATACCATCCGGACATATCGCGATTCAGCCATCCCTGGGGCGTCTGGTCGACCCAGTTCTCTTTAAAGAACATCGTATCCGAAGTGAACAAAAATGTTTCTGAATCGTTGAGTTTTGCTTTCATCGATAGCATACCTGGAGTATGCCCGGGAGTATTGTAGACGGTGATACCTTCAAACAGTTCGGTTTCATCTCCATAAACGGCCTGCCAGTTAAAGGCAGAATCAATGTAATGGGGGATATAGGCCCCGAAGTCCTGTTTAGTCGCAATCGCAAAAAAAGCATATTTGAGTTCTTCCTCATGGGCGTACACCGGCACATCCAGCCCACGGAACAATTCAAGGCCGCCGGCATGGTCCAGGTGCATATGGCCGATAATGATCGCCGACACATCGTTTACACTGTATCCGGCCTTTTCCAACTGCTTGTCCAGCCTGTTTTCCTCTTCATACCTGGTAATGGTAAAGACTTCTTGAGCCGGCTCGGGCCATAGTTCACTGTGATTCGGAGCTGGGCCGGCTTCATATAGAATCAATCCGCTCTTGGGGTGCTCAATGAGTGCACCAAGCATCTGGAATTCGCGTCTTTGTGATTTGGGATTGGGATTACTTTTGGTTGCGACCCCGGAAGCTTCAAAAACCCATCCTTCATCCGCAGTTAATGCCCCGTAATCTAAAAGCCTTAGTTTCATAGCGCCTACTCCTTTCAAGTTAAAGTTTCATCCAAATTAAAAAAAATCCTCTTCGCAATCATTGGCGACCATATTCCATTGACAGCTATTCTAAAATTGTTAAAGATACCTGCCATCGGCATAGATGACCATCAGTACTTGAGGCTGCCGAAACCTTCGGTTACCAGCCCGCCTTCGTCAAGCCATTTCTGCATACCACCCCATTTAAATGGCCCATAAAGACCCTGGGCAATATCGAGGCGATCGCGCTGAGCGCCGCCTAGCCACATCTTAACGATCTTGTAATCACGCATATATTTTTCAACGTGTCCTTCATATACATATCCGTACGATCCCATCAATTCCATTGCACGATTGGTGCAAAACTCTGCGGTATCACCGGCATATGACCTAGCAATAGAAAACTTGGCAATCATCTCCCGCGTCCAGGGGGCGCCATAGGTACCAGGATCGCTTAACTGCCATGTCGCGCTGAGAACATAATTCCTAGCCAGTTCAATCATCCTCGCCATCTCTGCCAGGATTGACGCAAAGAATGAGCGCTCCCTGACAGGAAGGCCGGCTATTTCTCTGCCTTTTGTCCAATCCAGGGCTATTTCAAGAACAGCTTCAGCAACTCCCACCATCCTCGCTGCACCGGCCAACCGTCCGAGGCCAATAACATACCCCTCTATGATCCGTGCGCCGAGTTTCGGTTGATCAAGATCAAGCACATACCGTTTGGGAAGCCTCACGTCGTCGTACCATAATTCACAATTTTCATCCGACCATGTCATTCCCATTTTTTCAAAGGGCTTGGATATACTGAAACCTTTTGCATCCGGTGGAACAAAGACAATACTAGCTCCTTCCGCCCCTTTTCGAGGGTCTCGCTGCACAACTGTCCAATACCCAATATGACCTTTTAGATACTCGCTTTCAAATCGATCAATGGTTCCCGCCGGTCCGGGCCATAGCTTGCGACCGTTAATAACGACCTCGTCGCCCTGAATTTCCATCCGCGTGCGTATCGTTCTAAAATCAAAGGCGGGGTCTTCTATGCTTGCACCCCCTGCTGGCTCACTGATCGCCGTACATGCCGTCCAGGCATCTTCACCGGCTATCTGGGGTGCAAACTCTTCAAGCAGATCATCTCTTTGGGCGGCCATCATAAAGGAAACAATCCAGTGTATTTTACCTACCATAGTCGCCAGTCCAATCTCCGCTCTGGAAAGCTCGATATTGATCATCTGCCTGACGACCGGTGACAGGCCCAATCCGCCAAATTTTTCAGGAAGATTGGAAGCAGTCAGCCCTAGCTTGACACATTCTTTGTAATATTTGTGAAGTGTCTCAATCCCTAACTTTTCATCCCTGTGCCACCCTCCCTCAAAATCCGGACGGATTGGCATTAAAGCCTTATTAACAAACTCCCTGATCGTTACCGCCATAGTGATGTCTTCATCCGTGCAGAAACACTTGGGGTATTTATACTTTGGATCAAGCATTTTATAGTATCCGCTACCCACTTTTTCATTCATACTCGCTCTCCTTCATTTGAATTTACCTGGTAAAATTTTAAGACGTTCCTGTTTGTATATTATAACACCACTTGGAATACAGGGTGCCGCAGTCCCCTGCCTTAGTGGTAACGCAGCAAAAACGCTGTCATTTTGTTGTTAAACCGCGCCACGCCAACCCATCCGGGAGGGCAAAACCAAAACAGTGATATGCCCCCCAAGTGCCATCTATTAAATTCAGAATAATACCCTAATTTTAATATTGAAAATTAAAGCGTTATGCTGTATGCAGGATAAATTATATTTATTATTCTAAATGGTTACATCGCCAGCGCCATAACCCTTACCTTTTACACCGCCGACGCTGCAGGCTATTACAAATTGGATTGGCAAAGTACTTTGGCCTGAATGGAACAACCTAATGAAGCAAGCGCTCCAATCATGTGCTGCTCATTTCATCTGCACCATGCATGCCAAGTTCGATCCGGCGGCATTTGAAAAAGCGATGAATGCTTTAACTATCCGTTATTACATTATTTAATAAGGAATTGCAGCCTTAAGGAGACTCTGATCCCATCAAAACAACCCATTTAAAATTGTCATAATGATAAAAAACGGGAAGTGGGCGTTGTATTAATTCTGAAAATTAGGAATAGTCTATCGGAAGTCCCGTGCATTTTTCATAGGTAATTGCACGTTCACGACAGGAGACAAAATGGACATCCACCTTGATCAGAACAAAATAGCCATCCAATTATTTTGCAATATCATGCGACCGATTCTGGGGGCAGAACTGATGGTGGTCGATCAATCCATGATAGCGGTTGCTGGCACCGGCCCCTATAAAAAGAACATCGGCTCAAGGAGACCTCGAGATTCTTATGTCGATTTAACTTTAAAGTCCGGCAAAGGTTTCCATATCGGGTCTCCCGGAGAAACGGAGCAATGCCTGCGGTGTGAAATGAGATCCTTTTGCACCTATACGTCGGTCATCTCCCGCCCCATCAAATACCACAATAGAATCGTCGGACTTTTCGGACTGCTCGGCTACGATAAAAACCAGCAGGCAACGATGCAGCGCCGGAACCAGTTTTTATCGAACCTTTCGGAAAATATCGGCAATTATATAGTGAAAAACGTCTTTGGCCACGATTTTTCCTACTATGATTTTGTCACCTCACGTGCGATGGATGGCATTGTCAACGCCGTTGACAAAGGCGTTATTATCACGGACAGCCGCAATCGTATCATCAAGCTGAACCAGTTTGCCGAGGAGGCGCTGGAATTAAATCCCGAAGAATGCCTGGGCAAGACTATCGACATCTTCGGCGATGCGCTGGAACTCGTCGCCGCGTACCCGAAACCTGGCGGAACAGACACCGCCGGCCGGTCAAAATTTATCGCCAAAACGAACCTGATTCTGTATAACGACCGCCCTGTCGGGCAGGTTCTGCTATTGAAAAACAATGCCCGCCGCAAACCGTCTCCAACGATCTACTCCTTCGGTCAAATGCCGCCTGAACACAGGATGATCGGTACGTCCGATCCGATCCTCAAACTGAAGGAGATCGTGACCAAAGTCGCCGCCAATAATTCGAGAATCCTCATCACCGGAGAGACCGGCACCGGAAAAGAACTGGTTGCGCAGCTCATCCACTGCCGGAGTTCGCGGTATCGGGCACCCTTTGTGGCCCTCAACTGCGGCGCAATACCCGAAACACTGATCGAAAGTGAACTGTTTGGATATGCCAAAGGCGCCTTCACCGATGCCCGCAAGAAAGGTAAGACCGGGAAATTCGAACTGGCTAACGGCGGGACTATTTTCCTGGATGAGATCGGCAATCTTCCCCTGACCGGTCAGGCTAAAATCCTGCGCATCCTGGACAATGGCATCCTGGAAAAAATCGGCAGCGAGACCGCCGTAAAGCTGGATGTGAGAGTGATATGCGCCACCAATAAAAATTTGCCCCAAATGGTGGAGAAAGGGCATTTCCTGGAAGACCTGTACTACCGATTGAACGTTGTCCAGGTTGAAGTTCCGCCGCTGCGAGAAAGAAAAACAGATATCCCCATGCTGCTCGACTTCTATATTAAAGAAAACAACCGGCGCTTTGGCAGCAATCTGAAAAGTTTCACCAACCAGGCCATGAGTTACCTGATTCACTTTCAATGGCCGGGCAATGTCCGTGAATTGAAAAATGTAACGGAATACGCCTGTAATTTAAAAACAAGTGGATTTGCCGACATTGAAGATCTCCCCCCCTATATGTCTCCGCTCAAAAAGAACCCTAACGAATGCAGCCGGGAGCCCGTAAATACCGAAAAGCTCATGGTTGAGGAAGCCATACGCCTGTTCGGAAATTCAACGGCCGGCAAGAAGGAGGCCGCCCGGTACCTGGGCATTAGCGTTTCCACCTTATATCGGCGGCTCAAGGTGGGGCACGCTCAGAAAAACGGCCGTCATTGAAACTTTTTTAAAGGGCACTCATTCTTGATCCGCGGCGCGTCCGACCGGTAGCGGGTAAAAATTGGTTTTAAAGATCGCCCGCTATTTTCCAGTTTAAAAAAACCTACGCCAGCCCCGTCTGTTTTTTTCTCATTTTGACAACTCCCGTAAACAACGCAGAACATCCGCGCAGAGTACGCTGTGAAATAGAGATTAAATATCAGGTAGTTAAAATAGTCCAAACCAAACGGCGCCCTTGAAATCAAATTGGCATACATCGTGCAAAAGTACTGGGTTGGCAGCAGCCCGTCCTGAAAACCCGCTGGGAACATGAAGGAGAACCTACAATGTGGAATCAAGTAGAAGATCTAATGGTTGGCGCATGCGACCTGCACATTCATGCCGGGCCGGACGTTGTACCGCGACAGCAGGATATCGTTGAAGTGTGCCAGGAGGCCCAGGAGGCCGGCATGAAAGCGCTTGCCTTCAAGGATCACAATACGTCAACCGCAGACCGGGTGAAAATTGTGAACCGGCAGGTTTCCGAAGGTTTGAATCTTATCGGCGGTATCGTGTTGAATTATGCAGTAGGCGGTTTTAATCCTGAAGCCGTTGAACGGGCCATTTCGGCAGGCGCCAGAATTATCTGGATGCCGAGCGCCGATGCGCGCCTGACCATAGAAAAAGTCCACGTGACCAAGGAAACGCCCTGGTTCAGTGCGGCCGTGAAATTGACCGAACCCGAAAAAGGCCTGAGCGTTTTGGCGGACCCGCCGGACGAACCAGGTATCCGTTCGGATGTGAAACAGGTACTGGGCCTGATCGCCGAAAACGATGCGGTACTCGACACGTGTCACCTGTCTGCCAAGGAGTGTGCGGCCCTCATCGATGCAGCCAGGGATATCGGTGTAAAAAAAATTATCGTCACGCACCCGAACTGCAGTATAAACTTCATGACGATTGACGAGCAAAAGGCGCTGGCCGACAAGGGCGTCATGCTAAACTATGCCTTTTTGCCCTGTATGCCGCTTTTTGATCGCCAGCATCCAAAAGATATACTCGCCATGATGGCGGCGGTCGGCTTTGACCACTGTATGATGTTTTCCGATTTTGGACAGGCCGTCAATCCATCGCCTGTGGAGGGCTACAAAATGTTCGTCGCGAGCCTGCTGGCGCTAGGGATGGATCGGGCCGATATCCGCAAGGTAGCCGCGGAAAACCCGGCCCGGCTGCTGGAGCTGGAGTAGCGCCGCCCAGCGGTGCTGATTTTTTGACTTCACCAAAAACCTGAGACGAGGGAAGGGACAAGCGGACGGATAATGAACTATCCCGTGGCAAGCCACGGGTAGTTTATATATTTCAGGAATATAAATGGTATTCTGAAGAATCTCAAATCTTTTAGATGAACATCCTCAAATTTAGAATACTCCATAATAACATCAACTAATCAAAGCATACCACACGATTGTTTTCAGAAATCGATGCGTTTCAACACCCGCTGCAAAAACCACGGAAGGACGACCGAGCACTCTTGCCATTAGGCCGCTACAAACCCATAACATTTTTCCCTGAAAAATGGTCTTAATAATGGGTAGTTTGGGTTGGGATACTAACGGATTCATCCGAACCTTTGATAAGAGAATAAAAGTGCATTTCGACTAATAGGCTCAAATCAATTAGACGGTATCAAGTATCAACGGTTTTGACTCACAATGAAACCGATATTTTGATATCATTTGGCGAGTGGGCTAAGCTGAATGAGTGATAAATCATTAAATGGATAAATTGAAGAAGCTTAAATCTACAAATGTAATGTTTTCGATCGTGATGAAATCATCATGCGACCTTGATTTTGCCCACCATTCGTGGGGAAAATACCTTTACAAAATAAAAAGGATTTAAGTAAAAATCACCTAAATCCTTGATATTATTTGGTACGCCCGGCTGGATTCGAACCAGCGATCTTCAGCTCCGGAGGCTGACGCCCTATCCCCTGGACTACGGGCGCAATTTTTAGCGAATTTAAACCAGAGCGTCTTAAAAGTCAAGAATGAAGGGCACTTTACCGTTTTAGGCCGATTCTCCTGGATCTGGAGGACGGTCATTATTTAAATAAGCCATGGCCTCACCTACCACGTACAAAGAGCCAGCAACGACAATAGCATCTTTTTTGCCAATGGTAGTGACGGCATATCGAACCGCCCCAGCCACATCAGGTTGTATGACAATGTTCCGGGAATAAATGCGTGCCTTTTTGGCCAACGTTTTCGGTGGAAGTGCCCGATCGATTGACGCCCGGGTGACAATTACCCGGTTGGCCAGGGGCGCCAGCAGAGCCAGCATGGCACGGTACGGTTTATCGTCCAGAATACCAATCACCAGCGTAATACTGCGATTCGATAGTTTGGCGGATATGAATCTTGCCAGTTTACGCGCGGCGGCAAGATTATGTGCACCGTCCAGAAGAATATAAGGATCGGTGGAAATGACATCCAGGCGGGCCGGCCAATCAACGTTTTTCAAACCGTTACGGACATGGGCCTCAGTAATGGTCATTTGTTGTCGATTGAGCAGTTCGCAGGCGGAGATTGCCAGTGCGGCGTTTTCCGGTTGTTGATCCCCCGCCAGGCTCGTGCTCAGTTTCCGCCATACATGATCCAGACCGTAATAGTTAAACCGGTCATTTTTACAACGCCTTATCCGGAAGGCTTGACCCAGCCGATAACAGGGCGCCGATCTCTCGCCAGCGGTACGCTCAATGACGGTAATGGCTTTATTTTGGCGAACACCGGTGACCACGGGAATGTTAGTTTTGATGATCCCAGCTTTTTCGGCGGCGATTTCCATCAAGGTATTTCCCAAGTACTGCCGATGCTCAATGGAGATATTAGAAATGATTGTCACCAGTGGCCGGATGATGTTGGTAGCATCCAGCCGGCCGCCCATACCGGTTTCAATGACCGCCAGGTCAACCTTTTCCCGGAGGAATTCATACAATGCCATAGCCGTCGTAATTTCGAAGAAGGTGGCTTCACGCTTACCTTGACAGGCCTGGTTGACGGCCATATAGGCGTCAACCAGGTGATCGTTGGAGATTTGTCGTCCGTTTACCCGAATTCGTTCGTTAAACCGTACCAGGTGCGGCGATGTAAATAAACCGACCCGGTACCCGGCTTTCACAAGGATGGCTGCCAGGGATGCAGCGATGGAACCTTTACCGTTTGTGCCGGCGATATGAACAAAATCCAGCCGATCCTGGGGATCGCCAAGTCCTTTGAGAATACCGCCAATCACATCCAGATCCAGCTTGATACCGAAGCGCCTCAAAGCATACATGGCGTCGAGGCATTGGTTGTATGTAATCTTTAGTGACATGGTCATAAAAAACCCGGTGAGTTTAATCTGAACCACCGGGTCGTTTCAATCTATTCAAAAGTATTATCTAGGGTATCGTCTTTTCCTTTTTATTTCGGCGATGCGCCTTCGGCGCTGGGCTTCACGCTGCTTTCGTCGTCTGTATTCACTCGGTTTTTCATAGCTTTTTTTCAATTTAAGCCGTTTGAACAGCCCATCATTTTGAATTTTCTTTTTTAATACGCGCATCGCCTTTTCAAGGTCATTATCGTATACTTTGACCTCAATCTCTTTCAAATGCCTCGCCTCCTTCCTGCCGCCGGACCAATGTGCGCTTCATTGTACCGATGGTTCGCTTGGATTCATCCGGGGCCACCTAGTCTTAAGCCGGATGGTTTTATTTATCTATCATAAAAAATAATCTTGAAACTATAAGCCGGGTTCGGTATTATTTCAAGTATAATTTCGCAAAAAAAAGATATTTATGATATTGTTGTTAAGGACGACATTCGAATTGAAAGGGCGGGTTTTTACCTCTTGCTATACTACAACCCTGCCAAGTATACTAAGTCTATCGGTTAAACTGGTGAAAGCTGGCCATCCCTTTTTTAGCTGATCTATGGAGATGGAGGAGACATGACTGAAGAGGAGCGCAATTCTCAACCGTATCGGATGAGAACGTCCGACGACGATCTCATTGTTGAAGACGATCATTTCGACAAGGAAACCGCTTACGAATCCTGGCAGGAAAGCACCATGACAGATGGAACCAGCTTTTTCAGCAGGTACTGGCTGCTATTCGCGTTATTGATTCTTGCATTGCTTGGTTTATACATATTTTACAGTGCCACACGACCAAAAAACAACACCGTTCGCCTGTCGCAGGCTACGATACTCGATTCAAGAATCAATGAACTCGAATTAAGACTTTCCCGCCTGCAAGAAAAAACATTGGAAGCGGTGGGCCAGTCGGATGAAACAGGTGTCCAGATGGAAGCTGTCGATCGACTTTCCGATCGGATGGATCGTCTTGAGGATTCTTTTAAAACCTGGATGGAAGAAATGACGGCTAAAATGGCAGCGGTTCAAAAAAAACCGGTGCCCAAGGCAGTTACTAAAAAACCGGTTGTCAAAGCCAAGCCCAAAAAACAGGTATCCGCTGGGAAAGAGGAAACCACAGTCGTACCAATCGCGAAAAAGCAAGCTCCCGCCAGCGACGGCAAGGTACGTTTTCATGCTGTCCAGCCAGAGGAAACCCTTTATCGCATCAGCCTGAAGTATGGTCTGTCGGTGGATCAGTTAAAGGAACTCAACCAGCTGCCAGACAATACAATCAGGCCCGGTCAAAAATTACGGGTATCACCTTAATCCGAGGGTTTCAAGGAAGAGATCCGGTTTCTTGTGGAAGTTTTAATAAATTGTGCGATGGCCTGATGCACTTTATTTGATCCTTTACCGCGAAGAATTCCATGTCGGTTAAAATGAAATAACAAATATTGTTTGTCTTCCGACCCGAGCTTTCCAAAGAATCGTTTGGCGCCTTTTTCATCCACCACCGGGTCTTTGTCCGCCAGAATCAGAAGGACGGGCGGGTTTATTTTCGGTGCCTCTTCGGCCACATGCTCCATTAATTTCTCCAACTCCCTGACACCGGAAACAGGATTACGAAGATAGTTTATATCCGGATTTTCGGGGTGGTTTTCAATAAATTGCCTAGCCATTTTAGGTCGGACATGTCCAACCAGTCGATTCCACATGTTCATGGCCGGCGCCAGTCTGGCGGTAGCTGCATGGAGTTTAAACGGTGGACAAACGGCAAACACGGTGATGATGCCCGAGATACGCGTGGCCAGATCAAGAGCCAGTCCTGCACCGTTGGAAAAACCACCGACGACGATCTGCCGGCATAATAGACTGATAATGGCATAACCCAGGTCGACGCTTTCCATCCAATCCTGTCGGGATCGTAAACTCAGGTCTTCGGGGCTGGTTCCGTGCCCCTTGACCCGGGGGGCGTATACCCACCACCCCTGTTGGTTAAGATATCGAGCCAATTCCCTGACTTCCATGGGAGCGGCCATGTATCCATGAATTAATACGACGCCGATTTTTCGGGAGCGCCCCCGCAGCAGGAATGGTACGCCCACCTGTTTCGGTTTGGATTCCTTTTCAATGTAAAAAGTTTGGTAATCCGTATGAAATTCATCGGCACCTAAGCGCTCCAACAGGCGGACGGTCCGACGTTTCACCCAGAAGGCAGGCAACCGGGCGATCTTTCGCAGGCGGCGTTGTAAATCGGTCATGGGTTCGATCTCATTGACCATGACTTTAATGGGGTTTTCCACCCGGACCCGGTGAAAATCAAACAATGAGGTCAATTTCGACGGGTCTTTCAAATAACGATCACCCTGTATTTTCACCACCGCTTTATCCAGGGCCAGATTGATAAATTGATCGAACCAATTGCGGCGGTCATCGACCAGCAGGTGTAGCGGAGGTCGATCCATATCGCGGTGAAGATGGGCTCCCATGTGAACATTTTTATCGGACACGGCCAGAAAGACGCGTCGTTTCAGATCTTCCGGGTCAAATTGCCGGCGGGGAAAATACTTTAAAATGGATGCAAATAGATGTTCCGGATTGATCGTGGTCATTCGATAGATGGCGCGCATATAGTGATTCATCAATTCCAGTGCGATTGTTCGCATGACAGGAGTGGATGGGAGTACTTCGTCGAACCCGATTTCACGATCACTGTCGATGTCCGCACGGATTAAAGGCTGATTTAAGCGCGGGGACACTTCAAGTGGTTCACCAAAGCGGATATCGATGTCCACCCCGGACAACAGCATCGTCCCTTCGGTCATCAGCTCTTCTTCCAATCGATCGGACAAGTTTTCCACAAAATGGTCGGCGAGGAAATTAAGGAGGTTTTCCTTTGCACGAATGGGGTAGTAGGTGATGTTTACCGGAACGATATATGTATTGAAATCGAGGACTGGATCGATATCATCGATTTGAAATAAAGCCATCAAACGATCGGCTTCAGATGGATTAGACCGCCGCATTGTTCCCAACCGTTGGCGATAGAATTCAGTGCGAAGGGCAAGGGAAGCGGCACCGGTATGGGGTTGTTGCTTCTCACCGGCATACGAAATCAAATACTGTCCTTTTTCAAAGGTTTTTTTATTTTTTACCATCCGTCCTTCCGGGTAGATAATCCACGCCGCTTCAGCGGTCAGCAGGCTTTTCACGATGAGGCGGTCGCGGTCGGGATTATGGGTTGAGACGGCACCGACCTTATCTAAAAATGATCCGAAAGCAGCATTATAAAGTTCACCGGCGGCGAGCGACCAAACCGGTTTTTTACCGATAAGCTGGAAGATATAATAGGTTAGAAATAGAGTTTCCAGACGGGTAAAATGGTTGGCTACGAAAATCAGGGCGCCCTCGGGGATATTCTCCCGGCCGTGAATATGGATGGATGCTTTGGACAGCGCCGTGATGGTTCGGATGGCCAAGCCTGTGGTCCGATAGGCAAAACGATTCATAGGGAATACTCTGACGGCAGTTGACATAAAGGATGTTGATCTTTAGGATATTAATTTTATTTGCAAAAGAAAAGGTTTTTCGGAGGCTCACCGGTGTATTCCAAAATATTGATGTTACGCTTTCCCCAGCAGGAAGTGCAAAAACCGATTGTTTATCATCTGGTCAAGGATTTCGACCTGGTTTTTAATATTTTAAACGCCCGCATTCTTCCCCGCCGGGAAGGGGTGATGGTCATGGAGCTTTCCGGGACGAAAAAACGGTTTAAAGACGGCGTCCGGTTCCTTAGAGACCAGGGTGTCCGGGTTCAGAACGCTTCCCAGGAGGTCAGCCGGAATGATAACAAATGTACCCATTGCGGGGCTTGTACAGCGGTATGCCCGACTGGAGCGCTCGAAATCTGTCGACCGGAAATGTCCGTGATCTTTGAACAGGAAAAATGCAGCGTGTGTGAGCTTTGCGTGACGACCTGTCCGGTCAGAGCCATGGAGGTCACCCCGTCGAACCAGGTTTTTTTTGAATGAAGCCACTGGTCGCCGTCGCCCTGAGCGGCGGTATCGATTCCCTTACCAGCGCCTGGCTTCTCAAGGATCAGGGGTACCGGGTGATTGGGGTCCATTTTATCACCGGTTATGAAGAATGGGCTAAATCGTCTTTTGATCAAAATCGACCTTCGACCGATTACCTGTTAAAAGCCGCTGATATAAAACTGGCTCCGATTGCCACCCGCCTGGATATTCCCCTAAGGATTTTGGATTGCACCGAACGTTTTAAAAATGAAGTGGTCGATTATTTCATTAGTACATACCGGGCGGGTAAAACCCCGAGTCCCTGCCTGGTCTGCAATCCGGCCGTCAAATTCGGTGATCTCTTTCGTTTTGCCCGCCAATTGGGAGCCGAACGATTGGCTACGGGGCACTATGCCCGGATTCACCGGGAAATGACAGGCCGCCTCAGCCTGTACCGGGGAATCGATTCAGGCAAGGATCAATCGTATTTTTTGGCACGGCTATCCCGACGACAATTGGAGTCCTCTCTATTTCCTCTTGGTGAGATGACCAAATCAGAGGTGATTGCGCTGGCACATAAAAAGGACTTGATCCCCATAAGCGATGAAGAAAGCCAGGATGTTTGTTTCATTAAAGGCGGCAGTTATGATAAATTCCTGGCTCGACAATCCGGCTTCAAGCCTGATCCAGGTCTGATCGTGAATACCGATGGAGAGGTAATTGGACAACATGCGGGATTACATCTATTTACCATAGGTCAACGTCGGGGCATCAATTGTCCGGCAAGGGAACCTTATTACGTGGTGCGAATTGAACCAGATCAAAACCGTCTGGTTGTAGGGCAACGCGAGGATCTATTTTCACGAGGTTGCCGGGTTGTTGAGATCAATTGGATCGCGTCAGCACCCACCACACCGATTCGGGTATCGGTCAAAATCAGGTATCGCCACCAAGCTTTTCCTGCTACCGTTGTTCCGTTAGCGAGTCGAACGGCCCAGATCCGGTTTGATCGACCCCAGGCGGCGGTAACCCCCGGTCAGGGGGCCGTATTTTATCAGGGTGATATGGTGCTGGGCGGCGGTTGGATCGTTGCTGGAGGGGTATCAATACAAGATAGATCCTCAACAGGTCTAGCGCCACCGGGTATTTGATTGCCATGATAATCGTTGGTTTGAAAGAAGGATAAGATGGATACATGTGCGGATGGCAACGTATTGGAAGAATTGTTGAGCCTTTTGAAGTTGGAGCTGATCGAAGAAAATATCTTTCGTGGCCAGAGCCAAGATTTAGGATTCGGTAGTGTCTTCGGGGGGCAAGTATTGGGGCAGGCTCTTTCCGCCGCTTCACAGACAGTACCGGACAACCGCTATGCTCATAGCTTGCATGGGTATTTTCTACGCCCCGGGGATGCCTCCCACTCGATTGTGTATGAAGTTGACTGCATTCGTGATGGAAACAGCTTTACTACCCGCCGGGTGGTCGCAATTCAGAAAGGTCGCCCGATTTTTTTTATGGCGTCCTCGTTTCAGACCCACGAACAGGGATTTGGGCATCAGGATGAAATGCCGGCCGTTCCAGGACCGGAAGGGATCGTATCTGATACGGAGCTGGCCCGCCGTGTGCAAAACAAAATTCCGCCCGCTTTTCGGGATAGATTTCTTTGTAAAAAGCCGATTGAAATGCGCCCAGTCGATCCAATAACTCCGTGGCTGCTTTTTGAAGGCTTTATCATATCAATTTGTTAGTGGATTGCCTCACGAAAAATGCTCAATCTTGGTAATATGTAACAGAGGACGGGGTGATATTGAAAAAATTCCGTATCACGACACTCGGTTGTAAGGTCAACCAATGTGAATCCGAAGCGTTGGATCGGCAGCTGATTGAAAGGGGTGGGCGACCGGCCGGGTCGGATGAGACGGCAGAGTTGTGTGTTATCAATACTTGTACGGTGACGGCCAAGGCGGCAATGCAGTCAAGGCAGGCGGTTCGAAGGGCAATTCGTGAAAATCCGGCGGCATGTATTGTCGTCACCGGTTGCTATGCCCAGACAGAGCCGGAAGCGGTCCGAAGAATCGATGGCGTGGATCAGGTGGTAGGATTCCGTACTAAGGAATTGATATCACAGATACTGCGATCATCAACCATGATTCGTTTCGACAGGGATCTTTCGGATGATCGCTTTTCGCCGCTAACCGTCGGCGTAGCCGATAATCGCACCCGGCCGTTTTTAAAGATCCAGGACGGCTGCAACGCATTTTGCACTTATTGTATTGTCCCCCAGGCCCGGGGACGCAGCCGGAGCATGCCGCTGGAAACCGTTATGGCCAACCTTAAGAAAATGAAGGACGCCGGCTATCATGAAACGGTTCTCACGGGCATCCATCTCGGCGCTTACGGCCAGGATTTGTCCACGCCGGTGACATTGAGCGGTCTTCTTGATCGAATTCAGGCACTATCCACCCCGGACAGGATCCGGCTCAGCTCCATTGAGCCGCACGAGCTGACCGACGAAATTATTCGTCGAGTCGCTGTAAACGATATCTTTTGCCGGCATTTTCATATCCCCCTTCAGAGCGGGGATGATGCCGTCCTCAGACGGATGCGGCGACCATATACTGCTTTGTTTTTCAAGAATCTTGTTTTGAAAATCATCGACTGGATTCCGGATGCAGCCATCGGGGTGGATACCCTGGTCGGCTTCCCCGGTGAAACGGAGCAGACATTTAAAAAGACCTTAGCACTGATTGATAACCTTCCGGTGGCTTACCTGCATGTATTTCCCTTTTCGGCTCGTCCGGGAACGCCGGCCGCCGATTATAAGGATCAGTTGCCCCCGGATACAATCAAGGATCGCTGCAAGCGAATGAGGATGCTGGGTGTGGAAAAAAGGGCCCGCTTTTACCGTCGGCATATAAATCGGACAGTTGAAATCCTGGTAGAGAACAAACGGGATCGAACCACGGGGCGTCTCAAAGGGGTGACCTCCAACTACATTAGTGTTTTAGTCGATGGCGGAGATGATTTAATGAATCGACTCTTCCGGGTTCGGATCAACCGTGTGGACCAAAAAAACCGGGTAATGGGATCGATTATCGACCAGACATCGGCTTGACCCCTGGGATTTACCGGTTTTAGATCAAAAAAGGTCTAAATTCATCAATCCGGTTTTAAGCCTGCTATCGATTCTGATCGCTTCAATTCTATTTTAACGGTTACCGTTTCCGTACTAATTGCCAAGTCATTATTGACGGTCTCGCCGATATTCGAATTTAAATTTTTTTATAAACACCCGGCAGTGCGGTTTGGTTTTGATCATTTGTCTTTGGGTTTTTGGCGGAAAAATCATTGTTCCGGGAAATCTTTCCCATTCAGTTTTAATCGATGCGAAGACACGCGCCCTGAACCGATTTTTTGGTGGAAGGATAAAATTGGTACATCGGCTGATAATGACCGTTCGCCCATGCAGTGAATCTCTGACAGGGGCATAGGCCCATATTGGGTTCTTTGGTCAGGTCTCCGGTAATGATTTGCTTGCCGGTGCCGCTTCAGGGCCGTTCCCTAATTTTAAATTGACTAATCAGGCGATTTTTTTTAGATTATACTTAATAAAATCGTTGATTTTATTGTCCCACTCGGGGAATGGGAGAAAAACCCTCGCCTTTAGGCGAAGACTTTAGTTTATTTGTTGATGCTGCCGTAAGGATCCAAGGGTTCGAGGATTCAAGCAGAAGCTTGGATGGTCTTATCACTTGACCCCTCGAACCCTTGGGTCCTTGGACCCCAAGCCTTCGGCTTTAGCCGAAGGTGGTTGACACATCGGCAGACAAACCGCAGATATGATTATTCCGATCCTAATATCGAAGGTCGCCTGTTATGTACAAATCGTTTTTCGGATTTCACGAAAGACCGTTTAAGCTTGTTCCTGACCCTACTTTTTTTTTCCTCAGCCCGAGTCACGAGGAAGCCCTGGCTCACCTGGCGTTTGCCATACGACAGGGAGAAGGATTTGCGCTGATCATCGGTGAAGTAGGAACGGGAAAGACAACATTGTGCCGACAATTTCTGGAAAATCTGGAAGAGAACATCGAGACCGCCTATATTTTTAATCCGACCCTTGAGCCCATCGACTTGTTAAAATCCATCAATAGTGAGCTAGGGGTCTCTTCGGCCGGGGACCAGCCAAGGGAATTGATCAACCGGTTAAATACATATTTGTTGGAAAAGAAAAGGCAGGGGTATCGGGTGATTTTGATCGTTGATGAAGCCCAGAACCTCTCATTTGATGTGCTTGAACAGCTCAGATTGCTATCGAACCTTGAAACCACGCGATCCAAGTTGATTCAGATCGTCCTGGTAGGACAGCCGGAACTGAATAATTTACTCGGTTCCTATAGATTGAGACAACTTGGGCAGCGGGTGACCGTTACCTGCCGCTTGGAACCGTTGACGTGTATTGAAACACAAAAGTATATCGACTATCGGACCAGCATCGCTTCCGGTAAACCGACGTCACTTTTTTCGTCGAGGGCTTTGCGTGAAATCTTCACTTTTTCCGGTGGAATTCCCCGGCTGATTAACATCGTCTGTGATCGTACCCTGCTGGCCGCTTTTATTCAAAATCAGAATCGCATTTCCGGAAAAGTTGCACGTGCGGCCGTGAAAGAGCTGCGGGGTCCCGATGATAGACGCTCATTTATGGATCTGTTAAGGTTTCGGTGGTTGTGGGCGCTTTTTATCACCGGCCTGATCATCCTTATCGGTTTTTTGACCGTACCTAAAAGGCTCGCGACCCATAAATTGCAAAGCCCGACGTCTTCCGAATCGGCTCGGTTTCCAATTGACCCGAAAAAGGCGACCCCTATTGCCCAAAACCTGGCACCCGGCTTACCACCAGAAAATGATGAGGTTAGACCAACCATTTCTGATGCCCCATTAACGACGGAACAAGGGGACTACCCTGATCGATCGAACGGCGATATCAATCTAAAGGGGTTGAGCTTTACCAATTCGGCTGAACAAAAACGCAAATCCCAGCGGCCGGATTTCGAATTAAAGCCGACTAATTCTAAAACCTCTTCCACCGGATCCAAAGTGTCCATAACAGCTGATGAACTTAAGCGAATACTGGGCGATATGGATCCTAGAGAATCACGTCGGGTGGCTTTGCTTGCCGTATTAAAATTGTGGATATCCGACCCAAAAATTCAAATTGACCGGAACGAAACATATGATGATTTGGGTTATTTTCAACAAGGCGCCGGGTATAACGGTTTAGAAGTCTATCGTACCGAGAACGATTTTTCGCTAGTTGCCGGGATGGGTTTGCCCGCCATCATGGCCTTTGATTTTGAAGATGGCAAAAGATATATGGCATGTGAAAGGTGGCAGGGCGATATGGTTGTTTTATCCAATGGAAAGCGCTCAATGAAGGTTCTCACCCCCCATTTGAAGGATAGTATATGGTCAGGGGCTTATATTCCCTGGAAAAACTTCCTTGAGCTTGCCGGGACGATTCCCTGGGGTGCATCGGCTGAAACCATCCTCACCCTAAAAATGGTGCTCAGGAAAATGGGGTTTACAAAGGTGCCTTTGACCGTGACATATGATGACATCACCAAGGGTGCGGTTGAAACGATCCAGGGGCAGAGCGGAATTCAGGTTGACGGTGTGGTGGGACCTGAAACAAAAATCGTCATCTACAACCGTCTTAAAGAGTATTGGAAACCGCACATCGGAGTTGATTCGAAAGGGTTGGGTTAAACGATGAGCACCATCCTAAAGGCATTAAAGAAAGTCGAGCCAGATTCGATCAACAAGGGCTCCAATGTCGGCCAAGCGCAATCACCCCAATCGCGTGAGAGGGTTTCGAATGGGCGTGTACGGACTAGGTGGCGAGGCTTTCATCTTTTTATTTCGATCATCGTTTTATTGGCGGGGGTTGGCATATGGCGCTACTTGATATCGACCGATTCACCCTCGGAAAAGCAGCCCGTGCAGACCTTTCCAATCGCCAAACAACAATCGAACCAAGAAAAATCAATGCAGACGGAACCAAGAGTGAAACCACAGCCCAATGAGGATGAGCGGCAAGCGCGTCCGTCTGCATCCGTGAATTCCCGCAAGCAACCCAACAGACAGGAAAGGAACGATGAATCCCTAGACGCCGATAGGGACGATATCGATAAGAAACCGCTTGTTGCCGCAGATACGCCCAAACGCAAACCGCCTTTAAAGCGCGACACTCCGCAAGGGAGTACTGCAAAAAGCCTTGAACCGGAGAACGCCATAAAAGAATCTGCCGCCATGGAAAAGGCCGATCCTATCAAACCAAATAATAGCAGTGCCGAGCGCTGGCGTGATGCGAAACGCCTCGAAGATGATCAGATGGTTTTACAGGCGGTTGCCTGGGCACCCCAGCCTGAAAAACGAATGGGGGTGATCGACGGGGAGGTGATGCGGGAAGGCGATGACGCCAATGGGTATACCGTGGTAAAAATCGAGAAACAGAATATCATCCTGCAACGAGATGGAAAGTATTATCGCCTGGAGTTTCAGCGGAGATAGTCATTGATGTCGAGGCTAAGTTTCCAGTACCAATCCTACGGGGCAATGATCCGATCCATATATAGCGTTATCGATAAACGGGTCGACAACCCAACCCTTGTCAACAATATCCCGGGTAACGAAAAAATAGTCAATGCGCCATCCGGCGTTATGTTCACGGGCTTTAAAGCGATAAGTCCACCATGAATACTTGGTTGTTTCCGGATGGAAATGACGAAACGTATCGACATAGCCGCGGTTTAATATTTGGTCCAACCAGTCCCGTTCGATTCGTAAAAACCCCGATCGATTTTCGTTGGCCTTGGGGTTTTTTAGGTCAATTTCGTTATGGGCCGTATTGTAATCACCGGTGATGATGAGACTGCGGCCAGCTGCTTTAAGTCGGTCGGTATAGTCAAAAAAATCTTTGTAAAAATCCAGCTTGTAATTCAAACGATCCTGGTTCATCTGACCATTGGGGAAATAGACGTTAAAAAAAACAAAATCGCCGAAATCCAATTCCAATATTCTTCCTTCACGATCGTAGCGATCAATACCAATGCCGGTTTTGACTGATCGGACCGACAAGCGGGAATAGACGCCAACGCCGCTGTATCCCTTTTTGATAGTGGCGTCCGACCAGAACGACTCGTACCCTTTAATCGTCGTCATGGCATCGGTTCGCTGGTGATCCTGAATTTTGGTTTCCTGGATGGCGAAGATATCCGCGTTCGATGTGGTCAAAGTGTCCAGAAACCCCTTTTTCAAAATGGCCCGCAATCCATTGACATTCCATGAAATCAATTTTATTTGCCGTTTAGCCATTTCAATTGCCTGGGGGGTATCTTTCCAAGGAAATAAAAAAGCCCCCATTTTCTTTAGGGGGCTTTTTTTGTAATATAACAGATTGTCACATGTTTGTAGTGATGGACCTAACGTTTGGGGGGAATTTACATCATACCGCCCATACCGCCCATGCCGCCGCCCATGCCGCCCATGCCGCCGCCGCCCATACCCGGGGCGCCAGCGGCGCCGCCCATATCATCCTTCTTTTCGGGCTTTTCGGCAATCATGGCTTCGGTGGTGAGCATCAGGCCGGCCACACTGGCCGCATTCTGTAGGGCGAACCGAACCACCTTGGTCGGATCGATCACACCCGCTTTAATCAGGTCTTCATATTTATCGCTATCGGCATTGTACCCTTCGGCACCTTCGGTATGCTTGACCTTGTCGATTACTACGGAACCTTCCCGTCCGGCATTGTTGGCAATCTGGCGAAGCGGTTCTTCAATCGCCCGCATAACGACCCTGACACCCAGCTTCATATCGGCCTTGATTTTAATTTTATCGAGGGCTTGCAGGCACCGAACCAGGGCGACCCCGCCACCGGCCACGATCCCTTCCTCGACGGCAGCACGTGTGGCGTTGAGAGCATCTTCCACCCGGGCTTTTTTCTCTTTCATTTCGGTCTCGGTGGCCGCACCCACGTTGATCACGGCGACACCGCCGATGAGCTTGGCCAGTCGTTCCTGCAATTTTTCACGATCATAATCGGATGACGTTTCGTCGATCTGGGTGCGGATCTGCTTGACCCGGCCTTCCAGGGCACTGCGGGAGCCGGCGCCGTCGACGATGGTGGTATTGTCCTTGTCGATATTGATCCGTTTGGCTTTGCCCAGATCAGTTACGGCGAGGTTTTCGAGCTTGATTCCCAGATCTTCCGAAACCACCTGCCCACCGGTTAAAATGGCAATGTCTTCCAGCATGGCTTTGCGGCGGTCCCCAAAACCCGGAGCTTTTACGGCGGCAACCTGAAGTGTCCCGCGCAGTTTGTTCACCACCAGGGTGGCCAGGGCTTCACCTTCAACATCCTCGGCGATAATCATCAGCGGCTTACCCATCTTGGCGACTTGCTCGAGAACCGGGAGCAGGTCTTTCATGTTACTGACTTTTTTCTCATGGATCAGGATATAGGGATCTTCAATGGAAACGACCATTTTATCAGGGTCGGTAACGAAGTAAGGGGAAAGATAACCGCGATCAAACTGCATCCCTTCCACGACCTCAAGAGTGGTGTCCATGCTTTTGGCTTCTTCCACGGTAATGACACCTTCTTTACCTACTTTATTCATGGCTTCGGCAATAATATTACCGATGTTCTCATCATTATTGGCGGATATAGTACCGATCTGTGCGATTTCGCGTTGATCCTTGGTCGGCTTGCTGTTGTTTTGCAGCTCTTTGACAGCCACTTCCACGGCTTTGTCGATTCCGCGCTTAATGGACATGGGATTGTTGCCGGCGGCTACCAGTTTTTGCCCCTGCTCATAAATGGCACGAGCCAATACCGTGGCGGTAGTGGTGCCGTCACCGGCCATGTCGCTGGTTTTGCTGGCAACCTCTTTGACCATCTGGGCACCCATGTTTTCAAACTTGTCTTCCAGTTCAATCTCTTTGGCAACCGTTACGCCATCCTTAGTCACCGTCGGGGAACCCCAGGATTTGTCCAGTACTACGTTCCGGCCCTTCGGGCCCAGGGTGACGACCACTGCATCGGCAAGGGTTCTGACACCCCGCAGCATTGATTCACGGGCTTTCATATCATACTTGATCTCTTTTCCAGCCATTTTTACTCAACCTCCGTTTATATCTTTTAATTAATGGTATCGTATGGTAATAGAAGAATTATTCGATCACGCCCAGCACATCATCTTCACGCATGATCAGGTATTCATCACCCTCGACCTTGACTTCCGTGCCGGAATATTTACCGAACAGAATCCGATCCCCGGCTTTTAGCTCGACGGGAACGCGTTTGCCGTCGTCACCCACTTTGCCGTTACCCACCGAAATGACTTTACCCTCGGCAGGTTTTTCCTTGGCCGTATCCGGGATAATGATACCGCCCTTGGTCTTGGTCTCCTCCTCAACACGCTGAACTAAAATCCGATCCTGCAATGGTCTTAATTTCATTTGTCGATTTCTCCTTTTCTTTTTTCTATTGTTACGTAATTTTTCCTGACAAAGCATTGCCTGCAATAGCGGTTTGGCCCCGCCTAGACCCCATTTTTCGATGCCAAGAGTAATCATCCGATCCTGGTTGTAAAGAGATCGAACGCTAAATTTTTTTTATGGTTCAAATCGGCCGTTATGGAGAGCTATCCGTCATTGTCAACCGGGTTAGCTGACACCGGACATACATGGCCTACGTATCGCTATCGCCCTTGGATGATGTTTTTGTATCACTTGTGGGCGAAGAATCTTTCTTTTTTTCCACTGGTTTCGTTCCGGAGTCTTTTTTGCCGGCATAATCGGTAACGTACCAGCCAGAACCCTTCAGATGAAAACTACTGTGGGAAATGAGTTTGTGGAGTTTGCCACCGCAGCTTTTACAGCGGGTAAGCGGCCTATCGGAAAATTTTTGGATCGCTTCGGTGACATTGTTACATTCCGCGCATTCATACTCATAAATGGGCATTTTTCGTCTCTCCTTAATCGGGTCAGCATAAATAAACCATAAGCCCTGTTTACAATTTGTTTTTAATAATAATTAAGGATTTTGGGTTGTCAAGATCGGCATGGCAAAGTTTTACTATGATTCTTTTTGGATCAGCAATTTATCGTGATAGGTGTGCCATTGGGCGTAAAAGGCGATGACCGACGATAATCCGGAAACCCGGATATTTCCAAGAATATCATGGGTTTTTTTATGTACGCGCATTTCTTCGTCCAATTTTTCATCTGCTGTGGCAACAAAATTCTGCATGAATTTAGTGAATCGAACAATATGGATCAGTTCGTGGGTGACAATGTATAAGGAAAAGGGATAAAGGTGTATCTCGGGTGATTTTTTTAGCTTTTCTAAAATGGTATGGTCCTGGAAGCAGATTCTATATAGGTCATAGGAAGAAGAAGAAAGTGACGTATCCGTTCGCTGGGCGCGGTAACGGATGATTTGGGCAAAGGGCCCATGGACCACTTCATCGGGAGCCAGACCGGCCAGAGTCTTGATGTCATATCTTCTTCCTAACCATTCACTGACCGAAAGTTTATAGGCGTTGCTGACCAGCTCTTCGGCCAGGCTGGCGGCATTGTTGACGATTTGAATCTGTTTTTGACTGAACGTCTTTAACTTACCCATCGACATCTCAATAAAATTAAATGATGATCAATTTTATAGATGTCTGGAATGATAGAGGACAACGTTTCGATTGTCAAATTTCGCCAGTTTGATTGATGATTCCGTATCTAAAAAAAAGGTGGACAATGACCGTTGGCTGGTGGTAAGGTATTATTGATAAATATTGCGAACGAATCGGGAAAGGAGGTGATCGGTTGGGTAGTGTGATTAAAAAACGTCGAAAAAAAATGCGTAAACACAAGCATCGCAAGCTGCTTGCACAGACACGCCATCAGAGAAGAAAGGGTAAATAATGGGTCCTGGATTCTTTTCTGCAGAATAAAAGCACCGTTACTCGAATTATCCAAAGAACGGTGCTTTTTAGTTGGTAAAAAATCTGATCGCCAAAATTATTCCAGTTCGGCCGGGTATTTCTTCAAATATTGTAAAAATTGTGAATCGGTGGACAGGACCACCTGGCTGTTTTTATCGAGGGTCTTATTGTATACCTCAAGGGTCTTGGTAAACGAATAAAACTCAGGGTCTACGCCGAAGGCTTTGGCCAGGATCAGCGTCACCTCGGCATCCGCTTTTCCTTTGATTTCCTGGGCTGTTTTGTAGGCCACGGAGGTGATTTCTTTCAGATCTTTTTCTTTTTCACCACGAATTTCCAAAGCCTCTCCTACGCCCTCGGAGCGAAATTTTTCGGCAATCTGGTTTCGCTCGGCAATCATCCGATTATAAACTGATTTTCGCACTTCTTCCACATAGTTGATTCGTTTAAGTTTGACGTCGACCAACTCGATTCCGAATTTGGCTAGTTTGGGTTGGGCCTGTTTGAGAATCCCCTTGGTAATTTGATCCCGGCCTGTGGCAATGTGAAAGTCATATTGTGTTATGACATCCTCCAGTCCCAGCTCGTAAGTGTCCAGAGTCCGGTTGGTCAATCGGACCGTTTCCAGCAGCGGGTAGGAGGTAATAAAGTTTCGCACCGCCGGGTCAATAATATCGTCCAGGCGGCTCTGGGCGCTGAATACGTTGTTCACCGTCTGGAAAAACGCCACCGGATCGACGATCCGCCACCGGGCAAAAGGGTCAACCCAGATAAAAGTTTTGTCCAGGGTGGGCACCTGGCCCGGGTCACCGTCCCACTCCAGCAGGTATTTGGGGAAACGGTTGATCTGCTGAATAATCGGGATCTTGAATTTCAGGCCGGGTTCTTTTTTCGGCTCGCCAATCACCCGGCCGAACTGGGTGATAACCACCTGTTCAGTTTCATCGACAATGTAGGCGGCATTGTAAGCGACGAAAGCAATTACAACCAGAAAAAATAGTAATACACTTTTTGATTTCATCATTCCTTACCGATCTGTTTTCCAAGGTTTAAAAGGGGTAAGAGGTTTTGCTGGTTTGAATCGACAATGTATTTTTGTCCCATTTTCGGGAATAATTCCTGCATTGCTTCCAAATAGAGTCGCCGCTTGGTGACATCCTTGGCCTTGGCGTACTCCTCATAAAGGGCGGTGAAGCGGGTGGCATCTCCCTTGGCCCGGTTGACCTTGTCAAGCGCGTACCCCTCGGCCTCTTTTATCACCCGCTGAGCCTCGCCCCGGGCGGTGGGGACAGCCTTGTTGTATTCTTCCTTGGCTTGATAGATCAGTTTTTCCTTTTCCTGAACCGCCTGGTTGACTTCATTAAAAGAGGACTGAACCGGACCAGGAACATTGGTTTTTTTCATTTCAATGGTAACGATTTCGATCCCCGCCTCGGCCATATCCATCTCTTTCTGGAGAACTCTACTGGCCTCATCGGCGATTTCGCGACGTTTGCTGATGACTTCGTTAATACTCCGGTCACCAACCACACTGCGCATGGCCGCTTCCGACATGTCCCTTAGGAGGCGCTTGACGTCTCCAACCCTGAATAAATAGTTGTATGGGTCCTTAATCCGGTATTGGACAATCCATGGGACCAGGGCCACGTTCAGGTCGCCGGTCAACATCAGAGATACATTGTTTTCCGTATCGGTGGAAATACTGGAACCGCTACGCGCCTGGGTGGTTCGGAATCCGAACTCTTCTTTTTCAACGCGCCGGACCTTCACTTTAGTGACCTTTTCGACGCCGATGGGCCACTTGAAATTCAACCCGGGTTGGGCAGTGCGGACGAATCTCCCAAACCGCTGGACCACGCCGACTTCGTCGGTTCCCACGGTAAAGAAAGCCGAAGAGCCGAGAAAAATGGCGATGATGATGAGTATGACGAAAGGGCCGCCCGGCAGACGTATCTTTTTCAGTTTTTCAAGCCACTCATCCATCTGAGGTGGTTTGAAGCCGTCACCCCCACCGCCACCGCCACCACGAAATTTTTGCTGTTCTTTCAGCTTTTCCCAATCCCAATTCATAATCTATACCTTTTGATACGCTTTTATTCGTAAAGTCTGGAAAGAATGGCAACGCCATTTGTACCCTACATACGAATGCAATCATTCCTACCGTATTAATATAGTGGAATAATGGTAAGGGACACATCCGATGAAGTCAAGAGAAAAGCCTAAAAGCCAGATGTGCCGCCACTCAATCGATGTAAACAGAAGTTTTTTTTATTTGACGCTGAACATCCGGTTTAGTAGATTTGATCAGTATGAAGCGGACTCGAGGAAAATTGAAGCGTCCGGTGCAGATCGGTAACCTTTTGGATGATGTCCTGACATCATTTCGTCGTTATGACGACAAAGAGGTGATTCGGGCATGGGAACTATGGGAAACGGTTGTTGGCGCTAAAATAGCAACCCACACCCGGCCCGCTGCATTTAAGGACCGGCTCTTACTTGTCTATGCCAGTAGCTCTGTCTGGCTTCATCAGCTCAGGTTTAAAAAAAAAGAGATCATCGAAAATTTGAATGCCGCCCTTGAAAAAGACCTGATCGATGATATTCGTTTCAGGATCGGGCCGGTTGGATCATATCCCGATTCAGAAAAGAACATCGAACAATTTAACGATCGAAAAAGATAACCAATGGTTTAAATTTGTTGACTGCGACATCCGCTACCCCCCATCTCACCAGTGATACGTTTTTAAATGGCCGCTTGACGGTTTACCAGCACAAAACCGGTTATCGTTTTTCTATCGACGCGATTCTGCTGGCAGGATATGTTCGGCCCAAAGCTGGGGATCGTCTCATCGATTTGGGATGTGGGTGTGGGGTGATTACGTTGATTCTGGCGTATCGGTATCCGGACCTTCAGTTGTTCGGGATTGAGATTCAGCCGACCCTGTCCGGGCTGGCCCGGAAAAATGTGGTTAAAAACAAGATGAGGGATCGAATTTGGATATTGCAGAGGGATATTACGACCATCTCCCAAAAAGAGAGCCACGGGCCGGTAGACATCGTTGTTTGTAACCCCCCTTTTGGCCGGATCAGGGCCGGACGAATCAACCCCAATAACGAGCGGGCCTTGGCCCGACATGAAATTAAAATGACCTTGAAGGACATCACGGCCGCTGCACGCAGGATGCTACGCACCGGCGGACGTTTTTTCATCATCTTTCCAGCCGAACGAATCACCGATCTGTTTTGCCAAATGCGGGCCGATCGAATCGAACCAAAGAGGATGCGAACAGTCCATTCCTACCCAACGGATCCGGCCAGACGCATTTTGGTCGAGGGGGTCGCCGGCGGCCAAGCGGGAACATCAATGGATTCACCGCTGGTGATTTACCATACGGGCGGCAATTATACCGATGAGGTTCAGCGATTATTGAGTTAGGCTGACGGGGATATCTTGCTATATCGTGCTTCTTGTTCGGGGGTGATTTCAACGGGTGCCTGCCCCTGACGGTAACGCCAGAGACGAAGGGTGTTGGATTCGAGGGATGCATACGTAAACGATTTAATCCAATCGCCGGTATTGCAATAAGTCTTTCCGCGGCGATGAATAATCTCCGGACGGTGGGTATGTCCCATGATTACCACATCGTATCCCTGGTCGGCCAATTTCCAGGCGGTTTTTCGATAATCTTGCCGGCCGAATTTGGGGCCTTTGGTCACTTCCTGCTGACGACTCAGTCTTGAAAAAAACGTCGCCATACCGATGCCCAAACTCGGATGAAGCAACCGGTAGCTTCTCTGAAGGATTGGGTTTCTTAAAGCTACTTTCAGCAGGCGGTAGCCCTTATCAGCATCGATGAGTCCGTCCCCATGGGTTAAGTAAATATGTTTTTCATTGCGTTCGATCGCCAGGCAATCCCTGTGTACCCGAATGCCGACATGGTCCGTCAAAAAAGGGCCCAAGGCGAAATCGTGATTTCCGGCGATGTAATCAATTTTAGTACCATCCTGGACCAACCGCGCAAGCGCACTCAATACATTGAAATAGTCAGAGCGGATCATATGACGGTATTCTATCCAGAAATCAAAGAGATCGCCAATGATGAACAGATGATCAGCATTAGTCCGAATCTGATGGAAGAAATCGATCAGCATGGTCTCGCGGTGGGATGGGTAGGGCAGATCCGGACCCAAATGGGCGTCTGAGATAAAATAGAAAATCTTTTTTTGATTTTTACCGTTATTTATCATTGCGAGTCATTGGGGGTTAATTTCTTTTGAGTTGATTATTCAGTTTGGCAAAGAGGTCTTTTTTCTTTTTGGCCTGATCCGCCTGGATTGATTCGATTCTTTTAGAAAAAGTCTGTTTTTCGGATTTGAATTCGGACAGGGCCTTATCCAGGTCACTTTGTATCTGTCGATCCTTAAAATGTTCGATATTTAAGTGCGCTTTAACAAACAAGCGATCGCCATGGTGCTGCTTGACAATACCAATGATCTCTTCTTTCTCAAGCCGTCGCAGGATGTAACCACCTCGCTCCAAAGAGATGGCGAGATGACGACAGACATGATCCAGAGCAGGCGGGGTTTTCTCCCGGTAGCTGAGGATCCGGATGGCGGCGACGAAAAGATGCGCTTCGGAATACAGATCAATCTTGCTATTCATCTTGTGTACAAACCTGAATTGAAATATTAAATATCGATACACGGGAGCCGGAAAGGCCGGCTGAAATTCCGTACTTGACAATGAAAATAAGGCAAGGTAACAGATTTGATTGATTTGTCAAGCGGTTCAGAGGAAAGATTAGCTTTAACCATTTGTTATTGTAATCAATTATACTATTTCCCGAGGAGGGCACTATGACCGATATCGTTGATGTAAAGGCTAGGGAAATACTGGACTCCAGGGGAAACCCCACGGTGGAGGTTGATGTCACTGTGGCTTGTGGCGCCATGGGTCGGGCTGCCGTCCCTTCCGGGGCATCCACGGGTAAACGAGAAGCCCTTGAATTACGGAACAAACGGTCCAAGCGGTATGGTGGCAAAGGGGTGGTTTCAGCGGTCAACAACGTAAATAAAAAAATCAGACCGGCCGTATTGGGTCTGAATGCGGCGGATCAAATGGGTCTAGATCGTTTTTTAATCGAACTCGACGGAACCCCCAACAAGTCTAAGCTGGGTGCCAACGCTATTTTAGGCGTTTCCATGGCGGCAGCCCGGGCTGCGGCCGATGCATATGGTTTACCGTTGTACCGTTATTTTGGTGGTATCACTGCCCGGACCCTGCCGATTCCCATGATGAATATTATCAACGGGGGTGCCCATGCGGCCAATAACCTTGATATCCAAGAATTTATGATCGTACCGGTGGGGGCTAAATCCGTTGGTGAGGCTATCCGTATGGGGGCTGAGACCTTTCATCAGTTAAAAAAAATCCTCAAAGATAAGGGATTGAGCACGGCGGTAGGTGATGAAGGAGGCTTTGCCCCGGATCTTGAATCGAATGAGGCTGCCATCCAATTTATTTTAAGTGCAGTGGACACAGCAGGATACAAACCCGGGCTGGATATCGGTATTGCGCTGGACGCGGCTGCCAGTGAATTTTATAAAAACCGAAAATATCGTCTCGAATCGGCAAACCGTTCATTGGCCGCCGATCAGATGATTGATTACTATGACGCCCTGATTGATAAGTATCCGATCCTTTCGATTGAAGACGGTTTGGCTGAACAGGACTGGAATGGCTGGGAGATAATGACCGACCGTCTCGAGGGAGCCATCCAAATCGTGGGCGATGACATATTTGTGACGAATCCGAAGATATTCGAAAAAGGGATCGAGCGGGGGATCGCCAATTCAATTCTAATTAAATTGAATCAGATTGGAACGGTGACCGAAACTTTGGACGCCATTGAAATGGCCAAGCAGGCTGGTTACACAACGGTCGTTTCACATCGATCTGGAGAGACGGAAGATACATTCATCGCCGACCTGGTGGTCGGGGTCAATGCCGGGCAGATTAAAACGGGTTCCATGTCGCGCAGCGACCGAGTTGCAAAGTACAACCAGCTCCTCCGAATAGAAGAAGAACTCGGCGGATCGGCCCGTTTTGCGGATTCGTTGCTATAATTAATAAATATTTATCCGACAATCCGGCTTAAACCCTTCAGACACTCAAACCAATAAGGACGCCATGGGTGATACAACGAAATATATTTTCACGACGGGCGGGGTGCTGTCTTCCCTGGGAAAGGGCCTGGCATCGGCGGCCATCGGTGCTCTGCTGGAAAGCCGAGGTTTGCGGGTAACGATCCAGAAACTGGATCCGTATATCAACGTTGATCCCGGCACCATGAATCCCTTCCAACATGGCGAGGTATTTGTTACCGATGATGGCACCGAAACGGATCTAGACTTAGGGCATTACGAACGCTTTACCCATGCCAAACTGGGCAGGGATAATAATTTCACCACTGGTAAAATTTACCACGCGGTCATTTCCAAGGAACGCCGGGGAGATTATTTGGGGGGCACTATCCAGGTCATTCCCCACATCACCGATGAAATCAAAGACAGCATCCGCTTGGTGGCCGATAATGTTGATGTCGTCATCGTGGAGATCGGCGGCACTATCGGTGATATTGAAAGCCTGCCTTTTCTAGAGGCGATTCGACAGTTCAGGGTCGATGCGGGCCCCGAGAATGTGTTGTATATCCATTTAACGCTGGTGCCCTATATTGCCACGGCAGGGGAGGTGAAAACCAAACCGACCCAGCATAGTGTCAAGGAGCTACGCAGCATCGGGATTGCACCGGATATTCTTTTATGCCGGACGGATCGATACCTGTCCACTGATATTAAAGAGAAGATTGCCCTTTTCTGTAATGTGGATGTCGATGCAGTCATCACCGCCAAAGACGTGGCAAATATTTATGAAGTCCCCATGATTTTTCACCGGGAGGGACTTGATGGTAAGATAATTGAAAAATTGAACATTTGGACCCGGGCGCCGAAACTCGACCCATGGAAAGCGCTCATTGAACGCATAAATGACCTAAGTTCCGAGGTGACCATTGCCGTGGTGGGAAAATATGTCAAGCTAATCGAATCCTATAAAAGTCTTAATGAAGCGTTGTTTCACGGAGGACTTCCTCACAAGTGCAAGGTCCATTTGAAATTTATCGATTCCGAAGAGATTACCGACGGGGAAATTTGCCGGGATTGGCTCGCTAATGTAGACGGAATCCTGGTGCCCGGTGGGTTTGGCTCACGGGGGATCGAGGGAAAGATTCGGGCGGTTCGATTTGCCCGGGAAAACCGGGTCCCGTTTTTTGGGATATGTCTCGGCATGCATGTGGCGACGATTGAGTTTTCCCGGAATGTGGCCGGCCTGACCGGCGCGCATAGCGCTGAATTTGATAAGCAAGCGTCCCATCCAGTGATATTTCTGATGCGCGAATGGTATGATGAACAAACCCGGACGGTGCAAAAAAGGAATGTCGATTCCGATAAGGGTGGAAGTATGCGGCTGGGGGCGTACACCTGCCATATTAATAAAAATACGCTCGCCGCGAGTGCCTATGGCTCACAGCAGATTTCGGAACGCCATCGTCATCGCTACGAATTTAACAATGACTATCGCCAGCCCTTGGAAGAGGCCGGCTTAATCATCAGTGGTACCTCACCCAACGGTGAGCTGGTGGAAATAACCGAAATTGCCGATCATCCCTGGTTTCTCGGATGTCAGTTCCATCCGGAGTTCAAGTCCCGACCTATGGACCCCCATCCCTTGTTCAGGGATTTTATTGGCGCCGCACTTGATTTTTCTCGAAATAAGCAAAAAGGATAGATCATCCTAATCTAACAATAACGCTAAAGCCCTGTAATTTCAATTATATTATTGATTTTATAGAGCTTTTTTATCGGTTTGATTTGTTGGTTCTCTTAGGTTCAGTCAGGTGGTTTTTGGCTTAGACAGCTGCAATAGAACTTCAGGTGGTGATTATATTTATGCAGGTCAGTTCCCTTCGCGGACTTTGCCTCATCCGAACACTTGGAGCACTAATGGAAAATATTTAATTCGGATAAGGTTAGAAAATGAGCCTCATAAAATAAAAATCCATTGGGATACTAAAAAGAATGATTTTGGAAACTATATTACTATCCATAAATTACCACGTTCCAGTAATTAGTTAGTTTCCATCCATAAATGGTCTTTTTGCCCAATCTCGGCGTCAATCGGCGGGATCGCTATTGCGGCATACCATAGTATGCCTCCGCGTAATCTCTTGATTTCCTTGACCTTGGACAAAGATCCCAATTTCTGAGTTGGAAACGAGACAAGGTGCCCATCTTTAAAAAACCAATTAATGGATGGACACTAGTTATCCATAACCAATTTTAAAATATTCTCTACTTATTATTCGGATTCTGTTTTGTCTAAGATAACCATCCAAATTCTTTTTAAAGGCACCATCAATTTTAAATAATTTTGAAAAGTGATTTGTTACCAGCATGGCCAACTTAGGATTTATCCATAACCTTCCTATAATCATTTTGTTCACCTCAAGTTTTGTTAAAACTGAATACTTACTTATTGCAACTGACTATAAGCAAAAAATATGCCGAAAAAGAAAAAATTTCTAAATAGGTAAATATATTATATAGTTATAAAATTTTTATGGGACGATATGAGTGCTGAATTTTATGAATATATTTTCACAATTTAACTAAAAGCAACACATCTTTTTCATAGTTATTGTCCCACTCGGGGAATGGGAGAAAAACCCTCTCCTTTAAACGAAGACTTCAGTTTATCTGTTGATACTGCCGCAAGGATTCAAGGGGTCAAGGATTCAAGCAAAGGCTTAGATAGTCTTTTCACTTGACCCTTCGAACCCTTGGATCCTTGGACCCCAAGCCTTCGGTTTTAGCTGAAGGTAGTTGACTTTTATTGAATATTCAATTCAAGTGATCTGGTTTTTTTTTTTGGGATTCAACGGCTTTAAAATAATGTTGTAAGGGTAGTAGCCTTTTATGGATAGAAGTAGAAATCCCCTGACATGGCATGGGGGTGTGATCTGAAAAAAGGAACAATTTAGCTACGATTTTAAGGAAAAAAAAAGCAAAATAAGCCGGTAACCGATAGAAATGATAGGTGCATCTGACAAAGGAAAAATTACGGCGAAAAAGGATAGATCAGCCGTTCCCGTTGATCCGGGAGACAATTAATTCACCGTTTTTTTCCGCCGAACGACCGAATAGATCGTCCATGGGAAGGATATTCAGATAGTCGTCTTTCCACGCATTACTGTTTTCCTGGACGATATTCTTTATATGTTCGTACTTTCCACCCAGGGCCCTAATTTTAGCGACCAGGGGAACAGTTTTCCGAAAGGTGATATTGAGGAGTAGGAGTTGCCCGATAGTGTGGCCGGCGCCGGGCATATCGGACAGTACCGGAATCACGATAATGCTCCGATCGTCCTTTCTCCCCTTGCCGATGTAGACATTTCCCTGTCTGACGATAATGCGTTTGGTCCCCTTTAAATGGGTGTCGGTTTCTACCCGCGAAGGAATCGGTGCCAGAACTCCATCTTTTTTCATGACTTCAATAGTCGTTTGATCGGTCACTTCACCCAAAGAGGTTAACCCGCCGATCCGGTATGAAATACCCCCCTGAATGGCTTGAACAATGGCCTGCAGGTTTCGTAAAACGATGACATTGCGATTGATCAGGCGGGCAATCTCGATACCGTGGTGGGTCAACGCCTCAAAAAGGATTCCCTCGGTCCGGTCAGCAATACGGCTGGTGCCCACGGTTACCGTCTTGGCCTGATGCTTAATGGCGTCCACCGGACGGGATAAGACATTGATGGCTTTGCCCAGGCTGGCAAATAGCGTATCGATCATGTTTCGGGCCGATCCCTCTTTACCGAAATCGATTTTAAAATCAGAAACCGGCAACCGTCCGGATAGGTATTTAAACAGGAGAATTAAGTCGGTAGCAGTCATCAGACCAAGAGCGGCTGGAAATTTTCCGGCGATTTTACGCTTTCTAAATTCATAATAGAAACGGGCGATTTTTTCCCGAAAGTTCGGTTCCAGGATGATTTCATACATATCGAGTTCTTTTAATGAATAATCACGGAAATCTCTTCGTAATTCTTCACGGAATCGGTATATAAACCGTGATCCGTCGTGGATTGCCAATGCGGCATGGTACCCCCAGATGTGGCCGGCAAGTGTATTCAAAATCGGAGCCAGATGCTCACTTACCCGGGGGACATAAAGGACGTGGGTCGCATGGGGTGTGAACCGGTCTTCGCCTTCGTCAGCAATTACTACCGTTGCGGCTTTGTGGGCCTGGAAAATGGCGGTATCTTTGATTAGGTCACCCACCACGGTCGGACGAGCTCCGGCGGCGCAGACGATAATCAGCGGTTCGGCGGATAGATCGATATGTTTTTTATCTTCCACGAAATCGGAAGAGATGGTTTTATAGCACAGCTCACTTAATTTGATCCGGATCTCATCGGCTGACGCTTTGTTGGGGCCGCTGCCAACGCTGGCCCAATAGGTCTTGCTGGTTGCCAGGTCTTTGGCCGTGGCGGCAATTTGAGCTTCTGTTGCCAGGACCTGCCGCATTTGCGTCGGCAGCGCCCTTAGTTCCTTGATTTGATCCGATATAAATACCCCATCTCGACGCTTGGTGAGTTGGGCAAGGCACAAGCCGAGGATGGCCCCCGCTACGATCTGGGCATAAAACGCCTTGGTGGAGGCCACCGACATCTCGATATCTCGACCACTGCTAGTGTAGACCACGCCATCGACCTTGAAGGTTAAGTCCGAATCCCGGCGATTCACGATGGCTAGCGCGTGAGCCCCCCGTGCCTTGATCATATCAACGGTACGATTGGTATCGGTAGTGGTGCCGGACTGGCTGATGGCCACCACCAGAACATCGGCCATCGATCGATCATCATCGTTCGCGTCAATGATAAAACCGCTTAACTCAGAGGCTTTTAATGCACTGATTTGAAGCGTCCGATCATTTAAATAATAGCCGACGATATCGGCACAAACCTGGGCAGCCACACCGGCCGTTCCCTGGCCAATAAAAAAGATTCGGTTGATTTGTTTGCTGGTGAGGGCGGTTTTCAAGTACAAAGGAAGGGCTGTTTCATCCAGGGCGATTATATGGCGACCGGTGTGTTCGGGGTCGGTTGTCCAACACGCCTGAAGGGTTTGTTCGACGGACCGGGGGGCTTCATTGATCTCTTTTAAAAAGTAATGGGCGTAGTCCTGACGATCAATGTCCCGAGAGGTGATCTCGGTGGTTTTTATATCACTTTCCGAAAGGTGAATATTCGTGCCATCGTAATACATGGCCGTAATTCCTGACAAGCCGTTGCCAGCGGCCTGGTCTAAAATAAAGACCTGTCCCTGGGTTTTCCCAGTTTTACCCTCGATCACACGTTCACCGTCCAGTTTCAGATAGGTGTCCGTTTCTTCGACGAACCCATACACTTCCGATACCGGCATGTAATGGTCCCTGGCCAGCCCAACAAAGATTGCTTGACCGCTACCTTTCTGGGCAAGAAAGATTTTCCCCGGTGCCAGGTCAGTATGCATGCTGATGGCATGGGACCCTTCAAACTCGTTGACCGCCAACCGGAACGCCTCGGTGATATCATGACCTTTTTTCAGGTGTTTCTCAATGGTCAGGGGGATCATTTTTGTATCGGTCGTTACTTCAGGATGAATGCGCCCGCCATGGGATTCGAACTCCTGCTGCAATGAAAAATGATTATCGATGTCACCATTTAGACAAACATGGATGATTCCTTCCTGATTGTTCGAGTCCTGATCGTTTTGGTTGGCGGCAATATTGTCTACGGGATGGCAGTTGGGTTCGGTGATGGCTCCAACCGAGGCCCAGCGGGTATGCGCACAGACAGTATGGTGACGATACGGACGAGCCAACAGCATTTGAAGTATCCGATCCTTTTGAATCTGGCGACGCAAAAACCGAACATTGTCACCGAGACTGCCGATTTCAGCCGCTATCTTATAGGTCAATGTCAGTGTGGTAGTCGATTCACCGGCCGGTTCCTGGAAATGACGGATTCGAATATTTCCATTGACGAGAATATCAGCGCGACTTCTTTCGCTGAGTTGTTGAGATAGTTTTTGTTTGGCAATTGATTCTTCAAACCCCAGAAAATCAGGCCGGGCCAGATGAAACATAAGGGAAAGGCCGGCTGAATCACGGCCGCGAACCTCGAGCCGATCGATGCTGTTGAGAACGGCGTTGATCTGTCTTAACGTGGTGATGGATGTCCCTTTGGGCGGTTTTAACCCATCTGCCATCAAGAGCTTCACACGGCGGATATTTTCGGTCAACTCCATGGTGAAGGCCCAGTGGATGTCTTTAAGCCGTTCTATGTTTTTCGACACCAGCGCCACATCGATGGGGGTAAGTTGGTCTCTTATCTCTATCAGGGTTTGCTGTTCGGCTTTAACTAACAGCTCAAGGCGGTCGGCAACGGCGGAAAGGTCGGCTTGAATTTTCTTGCTTTGAAAAATTTTCTCAAAGAAACGATTTTGTTTTAAAGTACGAACACGGTCCCAAAGGGCGGATAGGGTGTCAGTCCCAGCGAGATGCCAGTGCGGAATCAAATGCTCTCCGGATGGAAGATCGGCCAGAAGGTGGTTTTCCATGCGCGCCAGGGTTGCATTTAAGGTTTCGATATCCAGATCCGTCGCTGATGACCGGTCGGGTTTTATAGCAACAATACAGGTCAGCCCACAGGACAACCGGTTCCAATTCAAGGGAAAAAAAATGAGGGTTCCGGGGGGGACGGACGCCATGGATCGACCCAGATAAACTGTGTGCCTTAAAAATGAAGATTTACTTCGGAACCATCGGATAAGTGTTCCGGCTTGTTTGATGTAAAAGGAAAAAGATAGAGCCACGGCGAGTTCATCCCTTTGATGTATTGTCAGCGGTTGATTTTGCCGGTGTTGCTTGCTTGGCAAAATAGTCTTCGAAATAGGCCTTGATGGCCATTCGGGCGTATTGGCCGGATTTAATCCCAATAAATTTTTCATGCGCCACCAGCACGGATACAACCAAACTTTGGTCGCCGGTTTTATCCTTAGCAAACCCCACGAACCAGTCATAACGGGGATCATTGTTAATACTGCCCGTTTTGCCACCGAGATCCAGTTTGGAAAGAACTTGATCCTTGCGATAGCCTCTAAACGTTTTTTTTGCGGTTCCCTCACTAACGGTTGCCCGCATGAATTTTGACATGATCTTGGCCGTGCGGGCCTCGATGGCTTTTTGAACGGTGCTACCTTGCCCTCGGTAAACAGTTTGGCCGTTTTCGTCAGTAACGGACTCGATGAGCGTTGGTTCGATCAATTTGCCAGCGGTTACAATTGCGGATACAATCATGGCGCCGTGTAAAGGGGATAGTGTCGTTTCCTGATTGAATCCACTGGCCATTTCGGCCCACTGATAAGGCGTATCCGAAACGGTAAACCGACTAGGCGCCATCTGAAGATCGAGATCAAATTCGTGATTGAACCCAAAAGCCTGAGCGTAAAGCAGAAGCTTCTCCTTGCCTAGTCGATTGGCCCCAAGTTTGCCAAACACGGGGTTGATTGACTGGGCAAAGGCATCTTCAAAGGCGATACGTCGTGTGTACTTGTTGCGCCGATCCTTTAATTGGCTTTTATATAGGGTATGCTTACGACCGTTGAATATCATCGTTGAATTCGGGCCCAGGTTGAAGGTTTCGATGGCAGCTGAAGCCGTGATGATTTTAAAAATACTCGCAGCCGGGAAGCGGTTGTCCACGCATGTATTGCGGTTCGGGTCGGACCGGTCGTGACTGATCATAGACAGAATATGACCGGTAGCCGGATTTAAGACGACGATGCCTAAATAGCGGGCATGTTCAAGGCGCAATTTATCGACAAGGATATTTTGGAGTTCGCCATCAATCGTGGTTTCGATTCGGTAGCGGGTGCCACTGCTTTCAAGGGTGATGGTTTCAGCAGATATACGACGCGGATCGATATCCGCCAGCATGCGTCGGATGGTCTGTTTATCAATCGTATTTGTTGTGCTGCTAACGGTTTGATTTTTCGTTGTTATGCCTTCGTTGGGATCGATGTGCTTGGCGGATATCGTCCCCGGCCGCATGACGATTATGGATGCACTGTAGCACACAAAGATGACTGCGCTGATAACAAGGGCAAACAAACCCCACAACGGAAAACGCTGCCAAAGGCGACGTTTTTGGACATTTCGCTTCAATGTATCCTGATATGCTCGCCACCCCGTATTCTTATCTAGAGGCAGAGATTCAAGTCCATATTTACGTTTCATTTTATTAGAGCTACTTGCTTCTATTTTATATTCGGTTTCCGCATCAGGCCAGTGGTGTCCCGGGCAGGACCGGTCGATCTATTCCCGCAAGGCTTACATCTTTTCCATCTACCGCGGCCAGAATCATTCCTTTGGATAACACGCCCATCAGCTTGGCCGGCTTGAGATTGGCGATAATAATGACCTGTTTGCCTGCTAATTCTTCCGGTTTATAGCTGGTTGCGATGCCGGCGACGACGGTTCGCCGATCGCCCAAGTCTAGTTCAAGCTTGAGCAGTTTTTTGGCGCGTGGAATCGCTTCCGCCCGGACGACTTTGGCCACCCGCAAGTCGACCTTGGCAAAATCTTCTATGGTAATCTGCGGTTTAACCGGCGGGACTACCAGTCTCTCGGCGGTGCCATTTTCCATCGATATTTGGCCTGATTTTTTTTCAACCCGAGGAAACAGTGTAATCGATTTTGGTAGCCTACAGCCGGAAGGAATTGATTTCCATTTACGGAGAAGAGACAGAGAGTAGAATGGTTCTTCATCTTCTGCTTTGGTTGTCAAACCGAGATGATTGATCATGGTCATGGCCGTTTCCGGCATCACTGGGTAGATCAAGCCCGCAACGATCCGGAGGCCTTCCAGCAGATTATAGATGACAAGTTCAAGCTGGGGTCGGGCAGCTTTGTTCTTGGCCAGTTCCCAGGGCACCATCGTATCAATATATCGGTTCATCCGGCCGATCAGTTCCCAGATGGCCATTAATCCTTTGTGAAAGGCAAAGGAGTCGAAACAGACCTCGAAGGAATCCACGGCTTTCATGGCATCGGGCTCAAGATCAAAAGCTGTTTTCTGTTTCTTATCTGCGGATAATGTGGGTATCTGGCCTTTGAAATACTTATGGACCATGGTGATTACCCGCGAGAAAAGATTTCCGAGATCATTTGCCAGATCAGCGTTGATTCGTTGGACTAGAGATGACTCGGAAAAGCTGGAATCAAGCCCGAAGGCCATGTCTCTTAACAGGAAAAACCGGAAAACATCAAGGCCATAGATCTTGATCAATTCCAACGGCTCAATTACGTTTCCCAGGCTTTTGGACATTTTGCTTTCTTCAACGTTCCAGTATCCGTGAACGTTCAAGTGACGATACAACGGAATCCCTGCCGCTTTCAGCATGGTGGGCCAAAAGATACCGTGTGGTTTTAAAATGTCCTTGGCGACGATGTGCTGGGCTACTGGCCAAAATTTACAGTAAAGAGCGCCGTCCGGATAGTCTAGTGCCGAGACATAGTTGAGCAATGCGTCAAACCAGACATAGGTAACATAGTTGTCATCAAAAGGAAGGGTGATCCCCCATTTAAGTCGCGTTTTTGGCCTGGAAATACAAAGGTCCTCTAAAGGCTCGCGTAAAAAAGCCAGGACTTCGTTACGATAGCGCTTGGGGCGAATAAAGTCGGGATGCCGGTTGATATGATCAATCAACCATTGCTGATAACGGCTCATTTTGAAAAAATAATTGGACTCGCTGATTTCTTCCGGCTCCGCTTGGTGATCCGGGCATTTGCCGTTTTTCAACTCACGCTCGGTATAAAACCGTTCACAGCCGTAACAGTACAGTCCGGTATATTCGGCAAAGTAAATATCTCCCTTATCATATAATTTTTGAAGTACCTGATTGACGACCGCCATATGCGCCGGGTCGGTGGTTCGGATAAATCGATCAGGGGAGATATTCAACTCAGGCCACAGGCGGCGAAATAGGGCACTGATATTGTCCACATAAGTTTTGGGGCTTACCCCTTCTTTTTCAGCAGCGCGGACAATCTTGTCTCCGTGCTCGTCCGTCCCGGTAAGAAAAAAGGTCTCTTTTCCACGCATGGTGTTGAATCGAGCGGCCACATCCGCCACAATGGTCGTATAGGCATGACCTAAATGCGGCCTGGCATTTACATAATAAATGGGCGTTGTAATGTAAAAAGGATCCGTCATTTAAATTCCTTTAGAGTCAATTTCAATAGCTATTTTGTATTTTTGGGTAATTTTTTTATTTCGTTTTTTCCCAAAACGGTTGATCTATCGTTATCTGGCCTAAATTTTTTATGGTGATTCTCGTAGGCTTTGTTTTCATAAGTCAGGCAGCACATGAGTCTTCCACAGAGGCCTGATATCTTGGTCGGATTCAATGAAAGGCCCTGGCATTTAGCCATTCTAATGGAAACCGGCTCAAATTTCTGGATGAAAGTGCCGCAGCATATCTCGCGTCCGCACCGACCCAATCCACCGATCATTTTAGCCTGATTACGAATACCCACTTGACGCATTTCGACACGAACCGCTAACTTTTTCACCAGCATTTTCACCAATTGTCGGAAGTCAACCCGTCCTTCGGCGGTAAAGAAAAAGGTTGTTTTTCTGGCATCAAAGGTGGTTTCCACCGAGAACAGGTTCATTTTTAAACCAAGCTTTTCAATGCACTGCTGGCAATAGGTATGGGCGATTTTTTCAGTCTCAAGGTTCCTTCTAAGCTGATTTTTATCTTTCTGGGTAGCCAAGCGATATACCTTTTTTAATGGATACCTGGAATGTCCATTTTCTCGCTCAACCGGTCCAACCGCGACGATACCATATCCAAGGCCCTGTTTGGTCTCCACAATGACATGATCATTTTGATTCAAGACGAAAGCGCCCGCATTGAAGTCATAAATTTTCCCGGCGGGGCTGAATCGAATACCGACGATTTTTCCCATTTTTGTTGTTTTATCCTGATCCACTCGAGGTGGACATTAGTTGAGTCAGTTTGATTAAATGTGTCTCCAGGACCAGCCGTGGATTGGCATTGGCCTGAATCTTTTTTTCAATATTTTCCATGGCCGTAAAGCAGGTAAAAATAGTTTCGGGTTCGGTGACTGACGCCAGCCTGCCAATTTGGGTGGCCATGTCCCGGTTGATAATCTCCTCCGGCATGAATGGCCAGATGGCTATATCCCGCAACCAGGATTTCATCACAACCAGAACATTCTCAATCGTTTGTCGATTGCTTGCGATCGTTTCCGCCAATGCCATGGTTCGCCGAATAGATCCTTTTACCTCTGTTGATTCATCTTGGTTCAGCAATGTCATCTCGTTTAGTACCCAATCTCTCAGTCGTTGCTGTTGGGTGGAAGCTAAATCCCTGGCAACATTGAAACTGCCGCCGGCCAATGCAGCGGCGATGTGAGCACGCTTTTCGTTAATTCCATGCCGGTCTGACAGGGATCGGGAAATTTGCTCGTCGGCAACAGGAGCAAACCGGATCTGTTGGCAACGAGAAATTATCGTCGGGAGCAGATCTGATGACTTATTGGCGATGAGAATCATGGTGGTCCGTTCGGGCGGCTCCTCCAAAATTTTCAGCAGTGCATTGAATGCCGGCATGGTCATTCCCTGGGCCTTTTCAAGAATAGCCACGCGATGACTGGCTTCATAGGGCTTTAGGCAGAGAGTGTGGCGAAGAGATCGGATTTGATCGATCTTAATGGCACTACCGCTCGGCTTAATATGAAGAATGTCGGGGTGATTCTGGGAGATTATCTTTTTACACGATGGGCAGGTTTCACATGCCTGAAAATGGGATGCATCGTCCTTGTCATCGAAAGAGTCCTGATCAATTGAATCGCCTCGAATCATCTCGGCGCAATTTAATAGCATGGCAAATCGGACTGCCGCCTGGTATCTGCCGATTCCATCGATTCCAGTGAATAACAAAGCATGGGGGATTTTCCGGTTATGAATCCGCTTCATCAGAATGCGCACTGGCCGATCCTGATTTATAATCGGTTTAGCCCCTCGTGCGGAGTCAATAATCGACTCGTTCTTTTAGCCCTTTGCCCGGTTTAAAGAACGGTAATTTTTTCGGTTTTATGCGGACCTTGTCTCCGGTTTTAGGATTACGACCCGTGTAACTTTTGTAATTTTTCACATAAAAACTGCACAGTCCGCGAATTTCAACCCGATCGCCCGCGGCCAAGGTTTCAGTCATGTTGTCAAACAATATCTGGACAACCTTGGAAGCCTCCATTCTGGAAATATTTGCTTCGGTCTTGAGTTGGGCTATCAACTCCAGTTTATTCATATACCCTCCTTGGTGTTTGTAATATTCTAAATCATAATTTATTAAATAATATCGGGCAACAAGTCAAGATCTTAATTGAATTATAGATATAACGGCTCGACATCAGCCTCATCGACTTCCACGGCGGCAAACTGGCCCAAGGCTTCGATATGGACGATGATTCGGTTTTTTCCCCGGTAACTTGAAAAAATACCGATTACCCCCGTAAAGGACCCTCGCAGAACAACCACCCGATCCCCCTTTTTGAAACGAGTTCCAGTGGCCACTTTTTCTTCGGCGGCCGATATGATCTTCAATGAATCGATGGTCTCCTGAGGAACCGGCAACGGTGCTTCGCGGCTACCGATCAGGCGGACGGCGCCGACCGTCTTGAGGATCTTGAGATGATGGGATGGATTCAGATCGGTTTTAACGAACAGATAGCCTGGAAACATGGGTGTGCGCAGCATGACCCTTCTGTCCCGGCGTTTACTTTGGGCCAGAACCTTGGGCAATAAAACTTCAACTGATTTTTTGGTCAGGCCCTCGTAAGTGGTGTTTTCAAAGCGGCTTCGGGTATGCAGGACATACCAGGCCGGGCGAAAGGAGGTTTCAAGCATAGGTTTAATTTTCAATCTCATTACCGCTGCCGATGTTCTGCCGGAACCCCCCCAGGCCATGCAGGAAGATGGCAAATGTATATCGCTGATCTTCGGCCTCTTCGAGGTAGTCAAAAGAGAAGGTCCAGCAATCAGCACGATACTGCCACCCCAGTCCGCGCATGACGTCTTGGTTTTCAAGCAGATCTTGTTCGTATCGTGCATTGGCTGACAGCCGATTTGTTATCGCTACGTTTAAGAAGAAATTCAGGTTTTCCCTTTGGACAACGTCATCATCCCTGGCACTGTATCTGGCATGAAGGCGATCACCTCTTTTATTCTGGAAGACGGCTTCCACATTTTCTTCCACGGATTGGTTGTCGTAGAAATCCCATTTGATATCCGCTCGTCCCCACAGATATGGCGAGGGGTAAAAACGGATTTCCCCGTACAGCGGAGACAGGGGTTCGGGTTCTTCGACTTCATCGTCATTGGCTTCATTGAAATCGTAGCTCTGTTCCAGAAAAATGCGTAAAAAATCGTGGTAGGCATATTGAGTTGCGTCATCATGTGCTTGAGAAAGAGATCTAGAACCTTTTAAGTTTCTTTTCTGTTTCAGTTTTGAAGTAAACGTACTGGTTACCGAGTACGTGACAATATTTATTTTATCAATCGGCTCGATTTCAGAAAAATCGGGGATGTCATCCTGGTCCACCTCTGGAATATAAGTATAGGCGATTCTAGGTCGGATTGAATTTTTAATTTTATCGATTCGGTTGCCCCCGATCTGGTAAATACGAGACACTTCGGAATCCAGCCCAATCCCGATATCATAAATGTTACGGTCAAGCGATGTTTCCTGATCGGGATCGTCGTTTTCCAGGGTATTGATGTGCCAGTAATTATACCGCCAGCCAGCAGATGGCTCGACGGTAAAAAAATTGCCGGCCCTCATTGGGAGAAAAACGCGCGGATACAAATTGGTATCGTGCAGCCCGGTAATGTTTCTATTTTCATCGCCATCCTGACGATAAAAGTAATTATATCCGGCATCCAAGGTATAATAAAACGGGGTTTGCAATACTTTCTGCTTTGAACCGGAAAAAGTAATCCAGGGCAATCGCTGGATGGTGAGGTCCTTAACGCTTGGTGTAACATTATCAAACCAGGTTGCCCCTGCATTCAATCGATATTTGGACCAGTTGCGGGTCAGGTTGACAATGTTTCTCCGAATGTTTTCGTCGTAATCATCCAAATCTCTTCCGAAGTTTCTGATAAAATGGTATTGGCTGGCATCGAAGCCGGTTAATCCCCGCCTCCACTCCCGCAAGTAATCCTGATCACTGACAATGTCCAGATCGACTCTACCTAAAAATCCCAATGGCATGTCACCCTGATCGTGCTTCATTCGAAACCAGTATCGATCTTTGTTGGTCCGCAAATAATTATCATCCGTATATCCCCATTTCTGGCTGGAATCCCCGATGCCGTTGTCAATTTTCTGGTCGTCAAGATAGTCGAACATGACCGTTCCCCTGGACAAAGGATTCAGGATATACCTAAATTCAGCCCCCCATTTGTTTCCACGTTCTTCCATGTAGTCCCAGTAAAAGGTTGCATCGGTGCTCGGACTGATCGCCCAGAAAAGCGGCTGAGTATACCCGAATCCCTTTCGGTTACTGGAGATGGTGACCTCCGGTCTTAATAAGCCAGACTGACGATCTTGTTTAATGGGGACGATAAAAAAAGGGCTGTAAAATACCGGAACCCGCCTAAACCACAAGGCCGCGTGCCACGCGGTGGCATATCCCTCTAGAGAAAGGTTTATATCCCTTCCCGTTATTTTCCAGTCCGGGGTTTCACCGTCACAGCTGGTCATGCTGGCCCGATCGGCGGCGTAAGTTTTATCGCCGGTTTTTCTAATCTTTTCGCCTCGGATATGGAAATGACGGGCTTCAAAAAAGGCGCGGCCGCCATGTATAGTGCCGGTTTCGGTATTGAGGTCCATTTCAATCCGCTCACCGGTAAGAATGTCGTCTCCGGCCGTTACCACGACGTGGCCCGTGGCATAAGCCTTCATTGTGTCGGTATTGTATAGGATCCTGTCGGCGGTAATTTTACGGTTACTTTGTTTAAGGATGACATTACCTTCAGCCGTATAGGTCTTTGTTTTTTTGTCATAGTCAATTTGGTCGGCGAAAATCCGCCAAGGAGCGTCAGGTTCGTTACTCGTATCTAATTCGGCCGCTCCCCACGATATACAGGGCAAAGCGATCGCTACTATCAAAAATGTATAGATTGGCAACCGCTGGATATGTTCGGCCAAGTATTTAGCCAGGTGGTATGCTATTACAGTCACTTTGGGAGATCTTCTCTCCTGATCCAGGTTTAGAATAAGTTGCCGTCTAAGAGACCATCCGGGTATAGTGGTGATGTCTTTGGAGAACGCCCCTTTATGTCCAATCTTTGTCAACGGTATTTTTGTTGTCTACCTTGATCTTGAACCAGATCGAACGTTTTCCAAAGGCCCTTAGACACAATACAACTGGACATCAATATTGACCAGCTATAAATCTAACCTCGTTGAAAAAGTCAAGGTTTTGTTGTAAATGGCGCTTATACTAAATTTTATCGATGGAGCATTTAAGCGAGGTTTGTAGGCTAATCTTTCGGTGCAATCAGATATGGACATACTTTTAACCAATGATGATGGAATTTATTCTGAAGGATTATGGGTTTTGTTCCAGGAGCTTGCCAGTCATTACCGGGTCGCTGTTGTGGCACCGGACCGTGAACGTAGTGCCATCGGACACGCCATCACGCTGCATGAGCCCTTGCGAAAGAAACGGATATCGCTGAATGGAGGGTGTAGCGGGGTCGCTGTCACGGGTACCCCGGCCGATTGCGTGAAGCTGGGGATACTGGAACTTCTCGAACGTCCCCCCCGATTGGTCATTTCCGGGATAAATCCGGGAGCCAACGTCGGCGTGAATGTAAACTATTCAGGAACCGTGGCCGCTGCGAGAGAAGCGGCCTTGTTCGGTGTGAGCGCCATTTCGATTTCAATCGACAGTCGTCGCCCGAAATATCTGAACGAAACGGCCCAGTTTGTTATACGATTGACCCGTCATGTGTTCGATCATGGCCTGGCCAAAGGTACTTTCCTTAACGTGAATGTGCCGGACTTTCATCCGGATAAGATTGCCGGTGTACGGATCAGTCGGCATGGAACGCAGTTTAATGGTGAATACTTCGAGAAAAGAGTCGATCCTCGCCAGCGATCTTATTATTGGCAGGGGTGCGACATGCAGACCCAGACTGAAAAACACAATTTGGTTAAATCTGCTTCTTTTCAGCGTGATGTGGATGCGGTTTGCTTAAAGAATCGATACATTACCATTACACCGGTTAAATGTGATACCACTGATTATTTCGTGCTGGATCAGATGAAAAATTGGGATTTTAACCCGGCCGATGGGATGGACCCAGCTAAAAAAGGAAACCTTCGTTGAGATTCAAAAATAAAGCCAATTCAACCATCCTCGATACCATCGGCAAGACCCCCCTTGTCTCAATCAAACGCCTGAATCCGAATCCACGTGTTCAACTCTGCGCCAAGCTCGAATATTTCAATCCAAGTGGTTCCATTAAAGATCGCGCGGCTCTGTATATGATCGAAGATGGGGAAGCATCCGGGGAACTGACACCTGATAAAACGGTGATCGAAGCGACCAGTGGTAATACTGGTATCGGTCTGGCCTTGGTTTGTGCCGTAAAGGGGTATCGGTTGTTGTTGACCATGTCCGAATCGGTCAGTACCGAGCGACAGAAAATTTTGAAAGCCAGAGGGGCGGATATTTTACTCACACCGGCTCGCCTTGGAACCGATGGCGCGATTGAGGAAGCGTATCGATTGGCCCGGGAAAACCCGCATAATTTTTTTTTAACGGACCAGTTCAATAACCCAGCCAACTGGCGTGCGCATTATGAAACCACTGCGGAAGAAATATGGGAACAGACCGTTGGTAAGGTTTCAACGGTGGTCGCGACCCTGGGTACGTCGGGAACGCTCATGGGACTTCAGCGACGGCTTAAGGAAATTAATTCCAAAATCAAGATTGTCGGTGTGGAACCGTACCTGGGCCATAGAATTCAAGGCCTCAAAAATATGATGGAGTCGTATCAGCCTGAAATATTTGAAAAGAAACGCCTGGATCAAAAGATCAAAATCGACGATGACCGGGCATTTGAAATGACACGTCGCCTGGCCCGGGAAGAGGGTCTTCTGGTGGGCATGAGTTCGGGTGCCGCCATGGCGGCCGCCTGCGATGTTGCTGATACCTTAGACGAAGGGCATGTGGTGGTTATTTTTCCAGACAGTGGCGAACGGTATCTCAGCACGCCGCTGTTCGTGACACCTGAGCGTTCCGGGATAAATCTTCACAATACGCTGACAAATCGGAAAGAACCGTTCAAATCGCTGATCCCCAATAAGGTCCACATGTACTCATGTGGTCCCACCGTGGATGCCCCGTTGCATGTCGGTCAATATCGCCGATTTGTCTTTGTTGATTTATTGTATCGATACCTTCGTTCGAAAAAATATAATATCCGTCACATCACCAACATCACCGACATGGACGATAAAACGATCCACGGGTCTCAGATGGCCGACCAGGATCTAAATACTTTTACAAAAAAAAATATTAAACTGTTTAAGCGCGATCTTAACGCACTGGGTATCGTGCCGGCGGATCAGTTTCCAAAAACAAGCGAACACATACCGGAGATGGTTGGCTTAGCCGAACAGCTGGTGGACAATGGGTATGCCTATGAAAAGCTCCACTCCATCTATTTTAATATCTCACGTTTTTCCGGGTACGGCGGTCTTTCGGGAGTCAATATCGATAAGATTAAAGTGGGTACCACAGTCGATCTGGATGAATATGAAAAAGACAATCCCAAAGATTTTACTTTATTAAAGAGAGCCAGACTCTCGGAGCTTCGCCGGGGAATATGCGTCCAGACCCGATGGGGAAATACACGTCCATCACTGCATTTACAATGCGCCGCTATGGCCATGAAGCATTTGGGCGAAAGTTTTGATATTCATACCGGCAGCCGGGAGCTTGTGTTTCCCCATCATGAAAACGAACGCGCGATTGCCGGCGCCATTTCCAGCAAACCATTGGCCCACTACTGGCTCCATTGCGAACAGGTAATCATGGGGAACAGCGGCCATCCGACCGTACCGGAATTGATGGAAAAGGGTTTTTCGGGTCGGGTGATTCGATACTGGCTTTTGTCGAGTCATTATCGCAAGCCACTCGTATTTTCTACGAATGTACTGATCAATGCGCGTCGTTCCCTGTTGCGGTTAAATCGATGTATCCGGATGCTAAAAAGTGTCGAGAACGGCTGCAAACAAGAAAAAGTGAATCAACTTCTTTACGATTTAAAGCATGGCTTTTCCTCAGCTATGGATGATGATCTTAATACTTCAGCGGCCCTATCCGTCATCTTTAAGACGGTACGCCAGATCAACAGACTGAACGGGGAAGGCCGTCTTGACAGATCATACGCTGCAAGGATCCTTGAGCGGTTTAATAAAATTAACCGGGTACTGAATGTGCTTGACCTGGATGATCCGGATGACAATCCGCAGGTCCGGCAATTGCTCCATGAACGGGAGCAGGCCAGATCTAAAGGTGATTTTATACGAGCCGACAAAATTCGTGACCGGATCAGGGCCATGGGCGTCCGGACAAGGGATAAAAAATTGTCGTGATTCGAATCCATCAAACCGGCTGACAGACCATTGGAGGGATGAGAAGATGGATCCTGTTTTTTTCCCCTTTACTTTCATAACGGAATCGATGGCGAGGGATTTGAGAGCCTGTTTTGACCGAATCGTAGTGTTTATGCCATCCGGGCTGCAGGTTCCCAAGAGCATGAGTTTACTGGGCGACAGGGATTGGTTATCCATGGTGACGCCGTTTAAGACCGGTGATGTTGAACTGGAGGCATTTTTAAAAAACTATTGGGAATGGGCAGACCTGCATGGACCCCGCCACTTACGGCAAATTGCCGAGCAGATACCCAACACTTCGTTTTACGATAACTCATCCGTGTATCGGTTGTTTGAAGAGATCAAAACACGCTACCGGGATCCAGGTGCGATGAAAAAACAATCCAGCCGCCGATCCGAATTTATCTTTCAGAGTCGAATCTTTCTATTAATCGCACAGGAATTTGACCAGCGAACCTGGGCGCTTAGGCAGGACCTGGCCACAGTTGAATCCATGGAGTATGATTTTTACAAGAACCTGCACGCAAAGGAAAATGGTTTTGCCATTAATGAGCCACGCGATGGATTATACCGCGATGGCCACGAGAGATCCTATATGTTCTTGGAGCGGTTAACGGCTTGGTCCTGTTTTCTATTTGAAGCAGCAGCTTCGGCCAAGATTTTTATCACGACCAGTCAACCGATTGTGGATCGATTGATCAAAAGCATCCCGGGGGTTGAAACCGTATTATCGGTAAATAAAATTCCTGTCAGGGGCTTGGGGAATGTGGCCGCCGTAAACTGGCGTAAAAATTTACGCCAGTGGCTTGCCAAATATACCGATATGAAGGAAACGGGTGATGAGAAGGTTTTTCCGCATCCACCTGAAGCCCGAAAAGGGGAGGCGACCCTATCGTTAATGGTATATCGAGTCGATCAGGCTCCTGATAAATGGCTTGGTAGGGCTACTGGGGTAGAGAGCCTGTTGGAAGAAGCGCACGGGAACCGACAGAACGAAAAAGCGACCCTATTGGCTTATGTAAAAGTTAAAGAAGACAATTTAAGTATTTGAAATAAAATAAAATAAGATTTATATAATCGGTCTGAAAAAAAACATTATCATAATGATGACTTGGGGCTTGACTCTATAAATTAACTAGTATAATGGGAGCGTCGGTATTGGTGTTTCGGCTAATGACAGCCGTTTAAATATTGAGTTCCGACAATATCGGATCGACAAAATTATCTTAGGAAGGAGGCCATTTTACAATGTCTTTCAATGTCACCGTGGATGAAGAGAAGTGTGTTGGCTGTGAAGAGTGCGTCGATGTCTGTCCCGTAGAAGTATTTGAAATGGTTGACGAAAAATCACAACCAGTCAATGCCGAAGAGTGCCTGGGCTGTGAAAGCTGCGTCGAAGTATGCGAAGAAGAAGCTATCACCGTTGAAGAAGTGTAATCTTTATGTATTTCCCCGATCTCCGGCAATCCCGGGGATCAGGGAAATAGTACGATATTCGATCCTCATTTAAACAAGTCTCATGTTATCCCACCCGGGTATATTCACGGCACGCTTATCTTTTATCATTCATAGAAAGCCGGAATCAACGCTCACGGCCTCAAGTAAATATACGGCATTATTGTCCGGTTTTGCCTGCTCGTAGGCCGTTACATGACAGGTTGCGGAACTTGCACCGGCTGATGAACTGTGGTAGTGCCTGCCACCATGAAGCAATATGTCGTCGATGAATTGCAGCAAGCCGATTACCAGAAATTGAAAGATTATCTGGAGAGTCGATTTTATCCTTCAGATATAGACGGAATTTACTGGATATTTCTGGAAGACGAGCTTTTAAGCGATATTCAAAAAACGCATCGTGAATGCCATCCGTTTTATTTGGCCGTCGAATTGACTGAAACGGCAATGCATTGCGAATTATTGGTAAGAGCGAAAAACCGGCTTCACTGTGATTGTATAACTTATGCCAACCGGCGGCAGCGAGAGTGGGTGATCGATCAGGTAGATACGGTAGTTGAAACGCTTGCCATTCAAGCATGAAGCGACGTATTTTACAATGATTCGAACGGTAATCGTGATAATCTGGACGGTGTTGACCACGGTGGTGCTAAGCATTGCCACCATCGTAACCTCCTACTTTTCAAAGACCGGTAACATTCCCCATCTCATCGCCGGGATCTGGGGCAAATCGATCTTGTGGGCCAGTCAGGTCAAAGTGACGGTTCGGGGCCTATCCAACATTGATTCCACGAAGTCATATATATTTATGGTCAATCATCAAAGCCTATATGACATTCCCGTCCTCCTGGGTCATCTGCCCCACCAATTTCGATGGTTGGCTAAAGCAGAATTGTTTCGAATTCCACTGTTCGGTCAAGCCATGCGGCGGGTCGGTTATATCAGTATCGATCGATCCAATCGGGAGGCTGCTTTCAAAAGCCTTCAAACGGCATCCCATAAAATTAAAGACGGTGTATCGGTATTGATTTTTCCCGAGGGAACGCGTAGTCCGGATGGGCGTATCAAGTCGTTTAAAAAGGGTGGGTTTGTTCTAGCGGTGGATTCGGCTGCTCCCATTGTTGCCATGGTTATTCACGGCACCCGGGCGATCATGCCTAAAAATAAACTTCAGTTAAAGCCCGGCCAGGTAAGGCTCGATATTCAAAAACCGATTGAATCCTCAGGATATTCCCGTAAAACCAAGGATGCTTTGCTGGAGAAGGTCCGTCGTACAATTCTCGATCATTATTCAGAGGACATGTAACGGCTTTTAGATAGGATTATAGTTTGGATATCATCAGGTCAAAAGTCTAACAATTATATGCGTAAAGAAATATTCGGGATATTATTTTTTCTGCTACTCATCTTAACTTTGGTGAGCCTGGTTTCTTACAGCCCCCAGGATCCTTCGCCCCATCATATCGGAACGGCCCATCCGATTCATAACCTGTTCGGTGTGGTCGGTGCGTATCTGGCCGGTTTCCTGATTGGACTGTTTGGATTGGGTGCATTCTGGGTTCCTGTTTTGCTCTTATTGACAAGTATCCATTTTTTAAGCGGACAAACACGAAAAGACATCCTGGTGACTGTGGCCGGCGGAATGGTTCTGATGATTGCCACAGGTGGATTGCTGGCGCTCAAGGGAAATACCGTGCAGCTTTTTTCCAGTCAGTTTTCCACCGGCGGCATGGTCGGTATTCCGCTAAAAATATTTTTACAGAAATATTCCAGCCTTGCCGGCGCATTAATTGTTCTGCTGGTACTGTGGGTGATCGGTTTGATTATGATGACCCGCCTTTCCCTGATCGGTTTTTCGAAAAATGTTTGGCATCTGATTTTGAAGACCAAAAATTATATTTTCAAATGGCTGGAACGCCATAAGAAAGCTAAGAAGCGATCAATGGCTGAAAAGGAACAGGCACGGCGATCGGCACGTAAAGTCCGGATAGAGGCGCCCAAACCGCCTCCGGTAAAGAAGCCACCTGTACCTAAACAGCAGGTATTTGATTTTATGAAAAGTGGGGAGGGCTTTCAACAACCATCGGTCAATTTTCTTGAAGACCCGCTCCCGGCGAAGTCTCATGCCAATGAGGAAAACCTGCGGGTGAAATCTCGGTTGCTGGAGAAGAAATTAGCCGATTTTAGTGTCAACGGGCGTGTGAGCACCGTCCTACCCGGTCCGGTCATAACGACGTTCGAATATGAACCGGCTCCGGGCGTAAAAATAACTAAGGTTATCAATCTGGCTGATGATCTGTCTCTCGCTCTACGGGCGATGAGTGTCCGTATCGTGGGCCCGATTCCTGGAAAAGCGGCCATCGGAATCGAGGTGGCCAACTCCGAGAGAGACGTGGTCCGATTCAAAGACATCGTTAACTCCGAGGCATTCCGCCGATCCAAGTCCAAGCTGACCCTTTGCCTGGGGAAGGATATCGTTGGCGATCCGGTAGTGACTCAATTGGATAAGATGCCCCACCTACTCATCGCTGGTGCCACCGGCACTGGAAAAAGTGTCGGATTGAATGCCATGATATGCAGCCTGCTGTATAAAGCGACACCGGATGAAGTGAAACTGATCCTGATCGATCCGAAGCGAATCGAGCTTTCACCTTATAATAAAATATCCCATTTGATCACTCCCGTGGTGACCAATGCAAAAAAAGCCACCAACGCTTTGTTCTGGGCGGTAAAGGAGATGGAAAAGCGTTACCAACTGCTCTCTGAGCAGAATGTGCGCAACATCATTCAATATAATAATAAAATAAAGAAAATTGAGAAAAACGAATTAGAAAAAAAAGATAAACTCGAAAAATTGCCGTATATCGTTATTATCATCGACGAGTTGGCCGATTTGATGATGGTAGCCACTCGGGATGTGGAAATATCCCTGATGCGGCTGGCGCAAATGGCCCGAGCCGCAGGGATTCATTTGATTCTAGCCACTCAGCGACCGTCAGTAGATGTATTGACAGGGATCATTAAAGCCAATTTTCCAACCCGGTTGTCATTTCAAGTCTCGTCCCGGACTGATTCACGGACCATTATCGACGCCAATGGGGCCGAATGTCTGTTGGGAAATGGTGACATGTTATTTTTACCACCGGGTGTCGCCCGGCTCCAGCGGGTGCATGGGGCCTATATCTCGGAACACGAGGTTGCTCGAATCGCAGCCTTTTTAAAGGAACAGCAATCACCTGACTATAATCCACAAATTACCCAGTCCCAAAGAACGGAGGAGGATGAGCGCACACCGGAAGACCCGGATGATCGCTATGATGATGCCGTTGCTTTGGTCACCAAGACCCGCCAGGCCTCCATCTCCATGGTTCAGCGCCACATGCGGATCGGTTACAATCGGGCTGCCCGGATCATTGAGATGATGGAAAAAGAGGGAGTCGTCGGGCCGGCGGATGGATCAAAGCCCCGAGAGGTACTGGTGCAGGGGTACGATGATCTTACGTAGTAAATTAAGTATAAATAACAAATGGATATAGATATAAAAATAATCCAAAACATTAAGGGTTATCTAGAAGAGAATGAAGGCAAAGCCCTGTATAAACATGCGCTGGCCGCTTCCCGATGGGGCCCCTGTCTTGAGATTGGCAGCTATTGTGGAAAGTCCACTGTTTATTTAGGAACAGCCTGTCGTGAAACCGGAAACATCCTGTTTTGCATTGACCATCATCGGGGATCCGAGGAACAGCAACCCGGTGAAGCGTATTTCGACCCGGCATTATTCGATTGTCGCACGTTTTGCATTGATACCTTCCCTCATTTCAGGCGAACACTTGATATGGCTGGGCTGGCAAACACCGTGGTGCCGATGGTATGCAAATCGGAACTCGCAGCCCGAACATGGAATACGCCCCTATGGTTGGTATTTATCGACGGGGGCCATTCCTATCAGGCGGTCAAAACGGATTATGACGTCTGGCATAAACATATTTTACCCGGCGGCTATTTGATGATTCATGATATTTTTCCGGATCCGGCCGATGGTGGGCAGGCACCCTACGATGTCTACCGACACGCTCTCTCTTCGGGAAATTTTAAGGAAGAATCCATGGTCGGGACGCTGGGGGTATTGCAAAAGACGGATAGGAGGTAAGGGGGGTCGGAATTGGGTCAAAATGGGTGTTTTATATGATCTCGAAGCCTGAATCCAAAACTCTGAGCGCTGATTGTGGTGCCCCCGGCAAGAATCGAACTTGCGGTACAAGGATTGGGAAAGCAAAGTGCCCGAGGTGTAGTTTTGCTTTGAGAATATTGCCCTCAAAGTGAGGTACACTTGAGGTGCGAGGCGAAAAGGTTAATATTTTTTACTTAAGAACCAAAAAAATAGATAAACACAGAAAAAAATTATAACCGATTCACAAAAAATTAGGGTTGAGTAAAGTATGATCAAATCCAAAATATTCTCCTATCTTTTACAATATATATCACAGCAAATAGTGTGCCAGAAAATAATTATGTAATTCAAACATTATAAAAATTTAAATATATTAATAAATAGTATTCTATATGAAAAAATAGTTTTTAAATCACATGAAATAAATTTCACTATTTTATAAGAAACGTAATTCTTGTTACATTATTTTTTGTATTTATTTTATAGCCTCCTCCTTTTAGATTTAAGGCCATGAAAAAATATCCGAATTGGATCAAGCTCCGAATATAAGCATGCTTGAGGAAAAGAATGCCCGGCAGGTTTTCTGAGCTGGAAGCGTTTTTGACGGTGAAGGATCATTTGCCGGAGTTATTGAGAGGTATTATGACATTCGCCTATAAAACCGGGTGACGGGAGTCCGAAATTACCAATCTTACATGGAGCCAGGTCGACTTGACGGAAAATGCTGTCTGGCTGGAAGTTGGTTTCACGAAAAGCGGATCCGGCCGAGTGGTTTATCTTGATGATGAATGGCGACAAGTCGAGGGCAAAAAAAACTGAAACTTTTCCTCTTTAGTCCGATATATTTATTGACGCTCTAATTGATCAGGCTGCTTTCTGTAATTTAACAGCTGCTGGCTGTAATATTCATAGAAAAAAGCAAAGGCTCCTCGCGACCTTTGAAAAACGGCCTTTTTCCCAATCTCGGCTTCAGACTGAAAATTTAATTCTCGAAATATTAATTTATCCACCCCAAGGGCACTTCTTCCGGTGCGCCTGCGGTTAAATTTTTCGTCTTCCTTAAACTTTAACAAAAATTGATTTTTCCCTAGGGTCCCTCCATTTTTTCTTGTTATTAGCCGTGGCTGCGTTGACATCATCCATATCCATTCTCGAAGTTGTCGTTGCCTACTTTGTTGAGGAGCTTAAACTTGCTAGGCGTGCTGCTACAATTATGGCCGCGTCCGCCATAACAATCATGGGAATCCCCTGTTCGTTATCCATGGGATTGTGGTCCAAAGTGAAATTTATGGACAAGACGTTCTTTGATTGGTTGGATTTTATCGCCTCAAATGTACTGCTTCCCCTGGGCGGACTATTAATTGTCGCCTTTGTCGGTTGGTATCTCGGCCGTGAAAAAACAGAAACGGAAGTGACGAATGAGGGTGAATTGAAAGCCGGTTATTTGCCGCTTTTCATGTTTTTAACCCTTGAAATTGACCTTTCAGCGGCCGACCAGGCGAAAAGCAGGTATCCCCGTTATGTGGCGGAGTGAGCAACTTAAAATAGCACTCTCATTAATCAGAATTGTCGATTTCGGCAATGGTGACATCTATAGCAACGAGAAGATCTTCACCAACTATGTGCGGTGCGTTCGTTGAGGATTCAGCTTAGATTCTTCAGCGGTAAGAGTTCTATCAAAGACTCACTCATTTCTCTGACTCGGCAAAGTGAGTTTATTTCATATAGCTCCAAATTATTATGGGATTAACGAAACTATCCATATCTTAAGCAATCCTGTAAATACTAAGGCCCTGAAAAACCACCGATGTTCAAAATTATCATAACCTACCAAATCTTGCCAAGATAGGCCCTAGCGTGATACCTTTGTGGTTACCAAAGCGTATCGGCAATAATATTATCAAGTTCGATTGTTACGGTTGTTTCAATAAATCTGAATTTGGAAGATATTTATCCTATGAATGTATCTGGTATTCATTACAGACTAAGCAACCTAACAAAAGGCAAATTTTTCTCAAGATTGCACAATTTCCTGACTGAACCAACCACCCTTAAAACAGTATTGATCGAAGGATAGTAGATGTCTAATGGAAGATCTTCAAAGCTTTGGACAGTCAATATAATGTCCTTTATCCTTTTTATTATTTTATGTAGTACTGGTTTGCTAAATTGGCTTGTATTGCCCAGAGGATATGAAGCACGCGGCAGTTTTTGGGTTTCTTTAAGACATTTTTTTATTGCTGTTCATGAATGGGTTGCACTGATATTCATGATTGTGGTGGCTGTACATATTGCCTTGCATTGGCCCTATATAAAGTCCAATTTGAAGAAATATGGTATCATGAAATAACAAACGTCGTTAAAGAGTTGAAGGTATTTGATCGGAGAATCATGCTTAAAAACATGATACTCACAGTAATTATTATTTTTAGTCATTGAGCTTATCGACCATAAAATTTTTCCGATAGTCTGGTCCATTTTCAAAGGCAGTAAACAATCTACTTATGGCATGGTGGGTATCATTGGGAATGTTGTTGAAATTCGGCGATGGAATAAAACTGAAGGTCAAGTTTTGATCAACGGGAACTATGGAGCGCCGTATGCGAAGTTCCCTTAGCAGTTGGTAGTAAAGCGGTGGTTCAAGGTATTGAAGGGCTTTCATTGAAGTTTAAGCCTTACGAAAATTCATAGAGGAGATTATTTTTAATAAGAATCCGGTTGATGATTATGATGTTAAGATTCCCCAGTGATGCTCGGGTGACAATTGCATTTAGCCTCAAACGGACATATCCCCGCCGCTGATATAACACAATGAGCACTATGGAGAGGACAAACAGATGAAAGATTCTTTGCGTACAGGCATTTCTTTCGGGCTGACATCAGCGGTCATCACGACCCTCGGTTTGATGGTCGGTCTTCACTCAGGAACGCATTCAAAGATCGTGGTTCTTGCCGGTATTCTGACAATCGCTATTGCCGACGCTTTCTCAGATGCCTTAGGTATCCACATTTCAGAGGAAGCAGATAACTCCCGCACTCCCAAACAGGTATGGGGAGCAACCATTGCGACATTTCTGACGAAGTGCTTGTTTGCATTGACCTTTGCGGTTCCTGTCCTTTTTTTTTCCCTCTCTATTGCCATAATCGTAAGTTTGATATGGGGTCTGTCAATTTTAACTGTTTTGAGCTACATCATAGCAAGGTCACAAGGCGAGCCTGCTTGGAAGATTGTCGGCGAGCATCTTATTATCGCAAGCGTGGTGCTTGTAATTACACAACGGGTGGGTGACTGGATTGGTACACTGGGCGCATGAATCGACGTTAATATTCCGCTTAATAATGCACTATATTAGCTCTTTTTATTTTTCCCGGTTTAATGTTAGAGTTACATCAGAAATATTCTGTTTAGCCTTGATCTTATGTCACAGTTGTCTTTCGTTGGTTGTAAAATGAATATTACGAAAAATCTTATCCTCAGAGGGGCGATAATTATGAAGAAAAAAGAATTCATGTGGATCTTATTGTTTTCGCTTGTCTGCGCCACCCCTTCTCAAGCTGCCAAGTATATCGTTCTGTCCTGGAATGATCTAGGCATGCACTGTTACAATCGTGATTTTCGTGATCTGGCCGTCTTGCCACCGTTCAACAATCTATGGGCACAAGTCGTTGAGGTCGGCGATCCTCCTCGGATCATTACCGAGGGGATCACCGTTACTTACAGTTTTCCTAACAACACCTACTCGGTCGGAAAATCCAATTTTTGGGATTACGACCAACAGCTTTTCGGTGTCAATTTGCCTGCCAATATTGGTCTGACCGGCAAGGGGCTTTCCGGGCCTATGGACAGGTCGGGAGACCATTTCATAGCAGAAGGAATCCCCCTCACCGAGTTTCAGGACAGTGCCCCTGCTACCCCCTACCCCTACCAACTTGCCAGCATTGTCGTCAGGGACATTTCCACCAATTCGATTCTTGCAAGCCAGACGACAGTGGCTCCGGTTTCAACAGAAATGCGCTGTGACAATTGTCACCACGATGGTGGTGTGGAGGATATTGCCACCGGCCGTGTGGAAACGAATATTCTCACTCTGCATGATGAGGAAAACAGTGATGAGTATCCCGCGGGTCACACCGGTCTGCTCATGCAGCGTAGGCCGGTTCTCTGTGCAGAATGTCATGCTTCCAATGCCTTGAATGTGCCTGGGGTAGCTGGAATTCCCAATCTATCCAGGGCAACTCATAAAAAGCATGCCGATGAAGTTGCACAGACTCTCGATGGCTGCTACCACTGCCATCCCGGACCGCAAACTAAATGCCTACGGGGAGTGATGAGCAACAAATATGGTATGGATTGTATCGATTGCCACGGCAATATGGATACTGTGGGCAATAATCCAAGCCCCTGGCTAAATGAACCTCGCTGCGATACTGCCGCCTGTCACGGTGCTAGATATGCACAGGATAAGATCTTGTATAGGATGTCAAAAAGCCATGGCGGCATCTATTGTGCGGCTTGCCATGACAGCCCGCATGCCATTGCTCTTAGCAGAGAGCCCAATGATGCCATCAAATTTATCGCTCTGCAGAGCCGTGCAGGAACACTATCCAAGTGTACCGTCTGCCATGCTTCGCAACCTAAAGCTCCTGGCCCGCATGGTATCGTAGGATCAACGCTCCCTCTTCCTCCCAGTATCTACCTTCCCCTTATCCTGAAAGGTCAATGAGATCTTCGTATTGACATAAGAGGTAACCGGGGTTGGTAAGCACCTTGCTCGGAACAGGAGCCGATACCGGGTTGGTTAATTGAGTTTTCCTGGATAGGGGTACCGCGATAAAACCAATTACCTTTGTAGCCATGTTGCTTCTCGTATCTATCAATTTTTGTCAAAAAAGGATGGCATATTATTAATACGTGCAATTGTTAAAAAGGTTACAAAAAAAGAAGAGACGCGTTTCTACGCCTCTTCTTTTGCTGAAAATCAATCGGTCACAACCGATACCACCCAGCTATAGTTCAATCAATTGCAGGCAGCTTAATTTAGACTTTCCATTTTAGGGCGCCAAAAGTATTTTAAAAATTGATTTTCTAACTGCCGGGTATTCTCTGATTAATCAGCCGCCCGGGTTCGCGTTGTAGCTCCGCCACCCGTTTCACCAGCCGGGCCTTGAGCCTTGTCGCCTGTTACCTTGCCACCTGTGGCTCTTTCGACCAATGATCGGTTCAGCTGGCCTTCAGAAAACGGCCAGGGTTCGTGCGCATTGATGTTAAATACGTTTTTAATTTTTTTGCTCCTTGCGGGTTTGGCAATTCGATCAGGTTTCGGGATTGGCGACGGTCCACGCCTTATCGAGTTCCGCCATGTCGACTTCCCGGTCCTTGGTCATCAGTTCGGCCAGATTGGCATTGTGCTGCTGGTACAGGGAGATATATTTGTCTTCGTCCTGCCGATGAATCCGATACAGCTCCGGCATCGTCTCTTTGTCCTTCTTGCGAAACAACCGGCGGATCTTATAGGTCTCGTAAGGATCGAAACCGAGCAGTTGCAGGGCATCCTGACCCAGCGTCAGCGCGGTGCCGAAGGTTTCCCGACGAATGGTGGTGACACCGAGATCCATTAACTCGAAGGCCGCCCGACGATCCACGGCATTGACCGCAATCTTCAGCTGCGGGTAATGTTTTTGGACCAGCTTGACCAGCTCCATCGATTTTTCATGATCACCCAGGGTGATGATGAGCAATTCAGCCTCAGCTTTTTGGAGTCTTGGTGCAATCAGGCGGTCATGCACCATAAAAAGCAGCGGTGCGAGAAACATGGAGATGGCAACCACGGAGATCAGCGTTTCCACGGCCTCTCGTAAGGCAGCATTGATGGTCGATCGCTTGAACGCTGGATGACCGAATAGAATTAGGATATTATTCATTGTTTTTTCTTCTGTGTTGAATTTTTTTATTAAACCCTAAGATTTTCGTTATTGGTCATTCGTTCCGGATGACTCAAAAACCTTGAAAAGCAAATTCTCAGATAACTATATGCTTTGATGCCCCTTATTCAGAGAGTGAAAAAAAGCGTCTGTTGTTTTTACGCAACAGGCGCTATGGCCAGGCTTTTAGGGAAATGCCCGCACGTATACCCATCCTTTTTTTCCATTCTCTTGACAGCAATAATGCGGGAGTCAAGCTGCAAAAGTTCGTTCATCTCCTGATTCAGTTCTTTCCAATCAGTTATTTTTCATTCCTTTCTGATCTTTTTTCTTTCCTAACATGCATATTTTACCATGGTGATGTCACGAGTACTTCCTCTTCCGTAACCGGATGATTGGCAATTGCATGGTCAATCTTTCCCAGAAACAGCTCGCGGGATTCCGGCAGATTACCCCTCGAAGATACGATATTGTTGCCGTGATCCCCCCAGTAAATGGTCTCAAAACCCGCCAGGTTTTTCAGGAGGTATTTTTCCTCCTCAAGTATCTGCAGCGGGGTTGCCTGGATGAACTCTCCGGTTTCAACCTGCTTTTCCAGTTCAGTGCCCGGCTGGATCGCCAACGCCATGGGAGCGATTTGTTCAGGCTTCATAATGTTGAGCAGCCTTGTGGTTTCAACAATATGTTCCCGGGAACGTTTATTACCGCCGATCCCAAAGATGATGGACACAAGGATGTTGATGCCTGCGGCTTTGGCCTTTGCGATTCCCTTCTCGGCCTGTTCCGGTGTCAGGCCTTTCTTTATCCGCTCGAGTGTGACGGGATCGCCGGACTCCAAACCGGTATAGGCTAGCGTTAACCCTGCCTGCTTCAGTTCCTTGAGATCTTCGACGGATTTTCGTCTGAGATCATTGAATCCGGTGTAGAGGGCAATTTTTGAACATTCCGGAAAAGTTGAGGTGATTTTTCCGAGAATTTTTAGGAGAAACTCCGCTTTCAGGGCCAAAACGTTTCCGTCAATGAGAAAGATCGATCTGACATGAGGATAAATCTGCCTTGCTTCATCGATATCCTTGAAAATCTCCTCGATCTTTTTGATGCGAAATCGTTTTTCCCTGAACATGTCGCAGAATGTGCATTTGTTGTGCGTGCAGCCCAGGGTTGTCTGTATCAGTAGGCTGTTGGCCTCCATCCAGGGACGGTATATTTTTCCTTCGTAAACCATATCTATTTCCCATTTATCGTACTATTGTGTTATTTCAGCCAGAACCGCCTCGATAACACGAACAATTGCTTCACATTTTTGTGTTTTCAGTGCATCGGGGTGGGGCGAGGCAAACTGACCGATGTCATTGTCGAAATAACGGCCGGATGCATCCGCGAATTCATCTGACAGAGCCGCGCGACAGAGAATTTCCGCACCGATGCGGAGATCGCCGCCAGCCACGCCATAGGCCTTTTTCACCATCTTGCTGCCGAGCATCGACCTGGGATTGACCGCAATGATGGCCGGGCCGTCCTCCCTGAGCGAAAGCGCCATGCTGCGTGACCACATGGTTATCGCCAGCTTACTTTGCGCATAGGCTGTACCGTCGGGCAGCTTGACGCGTCCGACCAACGCTTCCGGATCGACCGGAGCCTGAGCTGCGGAGGACAGGTTGATTACCCGTCCGGACGCTCCAAGCAGCGGCAAAAGCCGTTGCGTCAGCAGATAGGGTGCAATCGTATTGACAGCAAACCGAACATCGATCCCATCCTTAGTAATGGGATTGGACACGCTATAAACACCTGCATTATTGATGAGCACATCGAGTTTGGCGTGCTTTTCAGCCACAGCCTTCGCCAGTGCCTCGACATCAGCCATACGTGATAGATCGGCCACGTAGCTTTCAACCTGCCCGCCATCCGCTATCGCTGAAAGCGCTCTTTCCACGGTTTCCAGTTTTGCCGGGCTTCGGCCGTGCAACAAGACGTTGTGGCCCAACGAGACCAACATCTTGGCGGTTTCCAACCCGATCCCGTCGGTGGAGCCGGTAATAAGAATGGTTTTTTGTTTGGTACTCATTATTTGATCTCCTGAATGCCGATCACGGCATCATTCCAGTTACGCTGGTTTTCAATGTCATCCTCGAAACCTTTTTCATCAGCTACAGTAAAACGTTTAATGGCGGGAGTCTGGCTGGTTGCCTGGTAAAGCCAATAGGCCTCTTCTCTCAGCGCATCCTCGATAGGCTTGTCGATGGATGCATAGACTGCTTGTTTACAGGTATTGATGGATTCGGCCGGGAAATGGGCGATGCGGTTGGCCAATTCATCGACGTAGGGACCGATCTTGTCGGGATTGAGGGCTTTATTGATCGTGCCATAGGCTTCTGCTTCGTCGGCATCAAAATCACGTGCACTCTGAATCATTTCCAATGCGCGGCCCAGTCCGGCCTGACGCGCCATACGGGATGCTCCGCCGCCGCAAGGCAGGATCCCCATGCCCACTTCCATCTGCATGAACTTTGCTTGGCCCCGGGCCGCAAAGCGCATATCGCAGGCCAGCGCAAATTCATGGCCGCCGCCGCGAGCAAAGCCTTCGATTTTGGCAATGGTTGCCTGGGGCAGCTTGCTGATACGCTCCAGTGTGGTCTGTAGATAGAGTAGTTCGACCTCATCGCGGGATACCGCTGTTGTGGACATCTCTTTGAGGAAATTTGTGTCGGCATGGGCCACGAAAATCTCCGGATGGGCGGACTGGAACACCACCACTTTTACATTACGGTCGCCTTCGAGGGTCTCGGCCAGCTTGTTCAGATCATCCAGCATTGGAATGCCCTGAACATTCACCGGGGGGTAATCAAAGGTAACCGTAAGAACTGCTTCGTTTGTCTCTGCCTTGAATGTTGTGTAGTCTTGGTAATCCATAACTGTCTCCTTTTGTTTTCGTCCTAACGAAATATTCATAATTTCAATTGACCTCTGCAACGTGTTGGGATAATAGTTCGTACATTCTGCTTGCGCAAGTAGGCACTTTAAAATGTTATAGTAACAAAAAGTATACTAATGAGGAGGATCAATGCGCTACTGACAAATCCAACTCAACCAAAGCCACTGTCGAAGCAACTTGACCATTGAGAGCAGCCGCTTCAAATGAATTTGCCATATTCGGACCACCAACTGAATCGAAAACAACATCAAAACCGGCACCATCTGTATATTTTGCAACGTATTCGACAACAGGTTCTGTCTTGTAGTTTATACCGATACCTCCTAGTTCTTTGATCAATGCCAACTGCTTGTCACCGCCACCTGTTGCATAGACCTCAGCTCCGAAATAACGTGCCAGCTGCAGAGCAACGTGACCAACGCCACCGGAACCGCGATGGACCAGCACTTTCTGACCTTGGGAAATGCCGGCCCGTGTCAGCCCTTCATAAGCCGTGATACCAACCAAAGGTAATGCGGCAGCTTGACGCATCGTAAGGGTTTTCGGTTTGTGAGCGATCAAATTGGCATCAGCAATCATGTATTCTGCAAGGGTACCCGGCAAATCACCTAAGCCTCCAGCACAGCCGTATACCTCATCGCCAATAGCATATTCAGAAATACCCTCGCCCACCGATCCGACTGTGCCAGCGAAGTCCATACCCAAAACAGCCGGAAGCTCCGGTGAAATCGGTAAATCCTTACCCATCTGGCGAATCATGGTACCGACGGTATTGATACTGGTTGCAGCAATATTTATTAATACGTGGCCCGGATTAACCTCCGGTTTGGTTATTTCCGCAAACTCAAATACGTTGGAACTACCAAAATTTCGAATTATCATGGCTTTCATTGGTCTTTCTCTCCTTTAGTTTGTAGTGGATAATGAATTTGTAAAGGCTAACCAACCCATTTACTGCCATTGCTTGTTCTCTTAATGGACTTTATAATTTTCTTGGTAATTTATTATCGATAATCTTTGGGCTGTTTTGTCACAGTTGATTTCTAGTGCCATATACAACCTTTCTCGTTAATGAGATATTAATGTAGATAGTACTTTAAACATAATCAAGTAGGCACTTTAAAATTATATAGTTACTAAAAGTATACTAATATCGAATATCAATGAGATACAGGACATATAAGTGTAACAACGGATGTCCCGTTAGATGGAAAGGTGATCTCCTATATCACCGGTTGGAAAGGACATACTGTTTTGGTGAGCTGAAGTGGGTCAAGTACGCTATGGCTATCCCATAAAATGGACCCCATTGATTCGTGTGATAGCTAATAAGTATCTGTGCTCTCGATGCTTGGTATTTTCCACTCTAATATATTTTTAACGATTATATATTAGACATACGCAATTGCTAAACTAGAGAAAGGTGCGAATCCTGCCAATATGTTGCTGAAATTTAATGAAATACTAAACTTGCAGAAGAAGTGATAGATATTGCAATACTATTTAATTATATAGGGGGGGGCGCAACATATTAGCCGATTTACAAAATTTAGCAAAAGTGTAGATTCAGTATAGCGTCAGAAACTACTCAAGCCTGCATATTCTTGAATTAGATAAATTAATTTTTTCATTGCTGACTCATCTTTATAGGCTTCGTAGCTGATCGTATAGTATTTGCCGTCCCGATTGTTCCAGATCCTGTCGAAATAATCCGCGGCCGCCCTAATAAAAAGGGCATCCTCCTCGGCAGTAACTGACACGTTGGCCTCTAAATTGTAATTATTAAGGTTTCTTCTGGTAAAATTTGCCGACCCCAGAAGTAATGACGCCTCTTCGCCGTATTTTATGATCGCCATCTTTGAGTGAAACTGTTCGCCGTGCGTATCGTACCATCTGACCTCGATCTTGCTTGACGACCTTTTAAGGAGTTCCTCCGCGACCGGCCGGTTCGGAACACCGATTTTTTCGAAGCCGAACGCGTCTTTGTTCGGATCGAGAATAACCTTAATATGAACGCCTCTCTCAGAGGCCTTAACGAGCGCCTTAATTATTTGCCGGTCCGCTAAATAAAAAAGAGCCATATGTATTTCATCGTTAGCGGTCGTTTTGCTGATACGAGCCAAAAGCTCTTTTTTTATCTGGTTCTCGGTAAGGAATACGATTTTCGCATGTTTAGCTTCGAGCCTGATATTCTCATCGAGTCCCGGGGGCGGATCCTGGAGCTCATGTCCGGAGAACTTAGCGATTGCCGCCTCGGCGTCATAAACATCCCGCCAGAGCTTGCCGGTTATTTTTAAAGCAACGTTAGAATGGGCGGCGCTGCCGTCATGCGGATTACCCGAGGTAATAATTACCGTTGCATTCTCTTCCTGGTCAGCCATAAAGACCTTCCGGTGATTGGCCTTGAAATTAAGCATATCAAAATAACTTCTTAAAGTTACTTTCGACTCGTCCCCGGAAAACGGGTGTGGTATCAGTCCGTAATCGTTCGAGTTCTCGAACCATTGGATAAAAGTCCGCCAAAATGCAGAGTAGATCGGATTCGAGTCCCGTAATGCCTTTAGGTCGGTCACTATCACGTTAACACCGATACCTTTTAATCTCTCGATCTCCGTATTCACTGCCCCGCCGTAAAGCGTATTGATCGGGTCGGTTATAAAATCGATCTCGATATCGGGGTTGGCTTCTTTTTTCTTAACTAATCTTTCGGTAAGTTCAGAGGTCAGGTGGCGATAAATCTTGTCCGGTTCGCGTGTATAAGAGTTAAATAAAAAAGCATCAATTAAAATATACTCTTTCGCCTCTTCAATCAGGGAAAAAACCTCGTCGAAGATCGTCTGTTCGGAAATAATTTCGCCGTAAAGGTTCTTATAAGTAAGGTCGTAAAGAAATTCGATGTGCTCAACATGTATATTCCGTTCTTCTCCCCGGAAATCAAGGTTTTCCGGTAATTCCTTCGTGGCCTGGTAAAAACCGACGAATAGGAGCCAAACTAATAATGTTAAAATGATATTTTTTATTTTTTTCATGTCAAAAGTATAATTTTTCTTTTCGTCTCTTGAATAATTGCCTGTAGGTAAATCCCCGGCTATGCCGGGGGACTCATAAAAGTTTGGCTTTTACAGGGACACATGAGAGCCCCCCGAGAGTAAACCGCTCAAATTTACAAAGGAGAGGCTTTCATGAACAACGTTTCGAGTTTAAACCACAGTCGTTGGGAATGCAAATACCATGTGGTCTGGATTCCGAAATACCGTAAAAAGACATTATATGGCCAACTTTGGAAATACCTTGGAGAGGTTTTCAAAGAGTTGGCCAATAGCCGTGGATGCGAGGTTATAGAAAGGCATATGCAGCCAGACCATGTCCATATGCTCATATCAATACCTCCCAAATACGCGGTATCCCAGGTGATGTGTACGGATACAAGGTCAAAACTATTGACTTTAAAAGTATTTTTCGTAATCATCACGGGGTGATAGTTGGTTGAGGATACCCACCTTTTGAGTAATTGTGTTTTTTAGAAATGACGCTGATGATCACCGGAGGAATAAAATCTCCCATAAAAAGGAAAATGATATGAAGTGTTTGCATTTTCTCATTATAATGTTTGTCCTTATGATCATTATTATAGGATGTGCGGCAACCCAAATGCCAAAAGGGCAAGGAGTGATATGCGACAATTGTAAGGGTATAGGAGAAAAAATTGTTTGCCACACATGCATGGGAAGTGGCGAAATGAGCATAGCTGATGGTCAGGAGTGGGTGCGTTGTTCGACTTGTTCGGGTGACGGTATAATTGAAGGATACTGGAGAAGAAAGTATCTCATTGCAGGGCCTAAAGAGGAATACATTGAAGCACGTCAATGTTCTGACTGCAAAGGTAAGGGTTGGATTTACGAGATAAAGTATAAACAAGTAACTTGCAGTTCTTGCCGGGGAACAGGAAATGGAAATACCCATCTAATCTGCAATCGTTGCAAGGGCACTGGACACGTTGCAGAAAACTCAGTCTGGATGATTCAAGGGTGGTCTGAGGCAAAATGATTATTCAACTGAGGGATAAAGCTTCTTCCGAAAGCACGTCCGAAAAAACTCATCCAGAAGCGTACGATTGAACCGCTCGACAAAACCAGCTCTCAACACGGAAGTCCGATTTCCGACCATTGATCTCGGGTTTTTTGTGTTCTGTGTTATTTAAAAAATCTGTACAGGAACTGTAACCCAAATTTTTCGAAAACGAGCCTACAGGTTGGAAATATGGTTGGAAAATTAAAATATAGGGAAACACAAAACAATTTAACTATTTGTAATAATTGGTGCCCCCGGCAGGAATCGAACTTGCGGCACATGGATTAGGAATGCACTTCACGCCTTACTTTCAGTTATTTCTCTTTACTTTCCTTTAATCAATTCTATCAAACATACCTTATAGTTAGTTCATTTCCGTAAAGCAAAGTAAAGTTGTATAAAAAGATAGGTATCGATTGGAATTTGTTGACCAGGAATGTTTTTTGCGCGGTAACATCATTGCTATCAAGAAGACTTCCTGTCAGTATGATTCGTAAGGGTGGTAAATGGCATAAGGGCGAATATTCTGCCGCTGACCTCCAGGACTTTTTCGAGAGGGCTTCAAACGGTGAAGCAAAAATGTGGCTCCAAAAAGCGTCACTATCATACCGCAAGGAAATGGGGAAAAACATGTCCGTATCTGTTATGAATTCTGACCGGGTGTCCGATAAAGGTGGAAGACGCACAGGAATTGACCGGCGTGAATTCTCGTTCACAGCATATGGCCCGGAACGCCGAAATAGTGATGACCGAAGAGAATATGAGGAACGAAGACAAAAGCCACGAACCATATAACCCTCTTAAAAAATACAAGTTCTTTTCGTTGTAGCGTTTTTCTTCACCAAGCGTTTCCACGGGTGTTCGCTCTACGCTTTATCATGTCAGGGGCGTTAAAAACGAGCCGACCTATATCAACCCATGCGTTTCTGATTTTATCGCTCAGAAACACGCCTATACGGATTATAATCAGAAAGAAACATGATGGTTGATGGTAGCCGGTGCTTGATGCCAACCGGATCAGCGATATCGGACCCCTGATTAACATTGGCCTCTATAGCAACCAGATTGGCGACAATTGCCCCCTAGTTAAATGCGCAATTATTTATGTCATTATGTATAATGTCTTGACAACTGAAATTTCAGCCAAATTATTAAGTAAGGATATTAGACCTGCTGAACATTGCACATAGATTCGTTCAGGGGAGGTGTCCTACTTTGATTCTTTTCGCATAGCAGTGGTGATGTTCTTATTAAACCTACGCCCAATTTTTTCACGAACACCGGGTGATGGAGGAATTGTATATGTTTAAGAAACTATTTGATGGGATTCTTGATATCTGTAAACCTGGAACCGATGAGCCATTTTGCCAGTGGGGAGGGACATCGGAGAAATCAAGTCAAGAATTGGTATCGTCGAAATCTGATCATGAATCTAATACTGTGCGTGGGAAAGAAAAAGGCTCAGCCCACTTGTCCTGAAAACAGAATTAAAAGATATTGTTTAAGAAATAAGGCGGATGGATTATCTCACAGAATCCATTCGCTTTTTCTATTTGCAACATATTATAGCGACCCATAGGTTTTCCGTGATATAGCCCACAATTCCGGCCGGTCTATACCTCTGCCTATGCGTTTTTGATTTTATCGCTCAGCCTTCGTTCGACAGTTGTAGGTTAAAAACCGGCTAAAATGGGTGCTATTTTGAGATAACCGCCTGAAATTATTAGCACCGGTCATAATCTGATCGCAAAACGTGTAGGCACACGATTATAAATTAATATGTTGACATAATAATATATAAATGCTAATAGATGAGGCATGTATATTCGAACCATAAAACGTAAAAATAAAGACGGGTCGGTGGTTGAATATATCCAGCTCGCCCATAATGTGAGACTTCCAAATAAAAAATATGCACAAGCTGAGGTCATCCACTCCTTTGGGCGACGAGATCAGCTTGATATCAACGCGCTTAAACGGCTGGTAAAAAGCATCGGTAGATTTTTAAGCCCCGAAGATCAGCTTAAAATCCAGGATCAGGCTGATAACGAAGAAACCCCTCGTTTTGTCAGTAGTCGCTCTGCCGGTGGTACTTATTTGCTCAAGGCATTATGGGATCGGCTTAATCTGGGTGAATGTATCGACAAAGCCGTTAGTTCGCGCAGCTTCAGATCGCCTGTGGAAAAAGCGCTTTTCGCTATGGTGGCGAATCGGGCGTTGGCCCCCTCTTCCAAACTATCAATCGAACAGTGGGCTTCTGATGAAGTCTATCTGGGCCACACCGAAAAACTTCAGGTTCAACACTTTTACCGGGCAATGGACTTTTTGCTGGAGCATGATGAGGATGTGCAAAAAGAAGTGTTCTGGTCCACGGCGAACCTACTGAACCTGACGGTTGACCTTATTTTCTTTGACACCACCAATACCTATTTTGAAATCGATGAGCCTGGTCCTTCCGATCTTAAGGCCTATGGCAAATCCAAACACAAGCGCGATGATCTGCCCCAGGTAACTATTGGTCTTGCTGTTACTCGTGAAGGCATTCCGGTGCGTTGTTGGGTGCTTCCCGGCAATCAGCACGACGCCAAATGTGTTGACCAGGTTCAAAAGGATCTCAATGTCTGGAACCTTGGCCGGGTGGTTTGGGTGATGGATCGTGGCATGGCCGGCCAGGAGAACAAGCGTCTTTTGCAGCGCGCCGGCGGGCAATATATCCTGGGCGAAAAGCTTCGCGGCAACCGCCTCAATGAACTGGCTTTATCCCATCCAGGCAGGTTTAAAGTCGTCTCGGAGAACCTTCACATCAAAGAGGTCAACGTGGGTGAAGGTAGCGGCCGCCAACGCTATGTGATCGCCTATAATCCGGAACAAGCTAAAATAGACCGCATGAATCGTGAAAATATCCTTGAGAGGTTAAGCTGTGACCTTAAGGGACTTAACCGCAAACGCAGGACAAAGCCCAAATGTAAAGTGATTCTACACCAATCCATGGGGCGTTATGTCAAAGAGCTCAAAAACGGCCAATTGAGAATCGACAAAGCCAAGGTCAAGCTGGAAGAGAAGCTTGACGGCAAATATTTGCTTTCCACCAGTGATCAGAACTTGTCTGCCGAAGACATCGCGAAGGGCTACAAACAGCTTATGGAAGTGGAACGAGCATTCAGAACTTTAAAGAGCAGTTTGAGTCTGCGGCCTGTATATCACAGCAAGGATGACCGCATCCGTTCGCATGTACTCCTTTGTTGGTTAGCATTGCTTCTGGTTCGCATCGCCGAGTTAGAAACCGGTCTTACCTGGTTTCATATTCGGCGCGAAATGCAACCGATTCATTTTGGAGAATTTTTAACAAAAAAATGTCGTATTCTACAACACACTGATTTAAAACCAGATCAACATAACATATTAAAAAAACTTAAGATAAAACCACCAAAACGTATCGTCGACATCGAATTTAGGTCCTGATCTTGTAGGCACTACGCCATTTTTGGACCACCTAATAATCTAATGAAATTATTATTAATATTCCATTTCATTAACCTACAACTGTCGAACGCAGGCT
>Ga0316198_10000005_pt1 | contig 83544 bp, 80 predicted proteins | sample OudBieAanoxic_MG_FD_204935 | JGI IMG/M metagenome (GOLD analysis project Ga0316198, IMG submission 204935) | Coastal sediment microbial communities from Oude Bieten Haven, Netherlands - site A anoxic | ecosystem: Environmental > Aquatic > Marine > Coastal > Sediment | place: Netherlands... | reverse complement strand
AGGGCGATACCGAGAATGACCAAGCGTTTATTTTTCAACGATAGCATCAAATGACTTATTTCATCTGCGTCCAATTTTTAAAAATACCGTTGCCGGTATATCCATGAACCGCGATCATGATTCAAAAACTCGCGTGACCCCACCTTTTTCTTTAAAGTAATTAATCAGCTGACCTTTTTCTATTTCGGGGCAGGCAGCCAATACCCCGAAATGGTCGCCCGAACAGCGGGGATCGTAGATTTCCATGCCCTTGAAATCCGGTAGACCGCCTTGGATGAGCAGGCCGATGACATTTCCGAAGACGGCAAATAGAATGGTGAATTCAAACCCCACTATCACAAAAGGCACCAGTGCAATGACCGGCTTGCCTCCCACAATCAGGCTCCATTTGGCCGCTGTGAACATTGCCAGTGCGAATCCCGAGAAAAACCCGATAATGCCACCCACTAGAGTAAAGTAGCCCACCTTGCTTTTTTTCAAGTTCAACGCTTCGGAAAGTTTGTGACTGGGGATCGGGCTATGAACCTGTTTTAATTGCCACGGTGTTTCTTCGAGGGCCTGGACCGCTGAAGCGGCCCGTTCCTCATCGGTAAAAAGCCCCATGACTTGGCATTCAGGCCCCATGGCTTTCTCCTTCCGCAAGCATCTCTTTATTTTCCGTCATTGATACCGATGGCATGTGTTTGACGAACAAGACGAACAAGAAAAAGAAGAGACTGAAACTGCCCACCATAATACCCATCTCCACAACGGTAGGCCAATAAAGCCCCCAGGCGTGAGGGATGAAATCACGGGCCACACTGGTAATGATAATCACAAACCGCTCGAACCACATGCCGATATTAATAAAAATCGATATCACGAACAGCCAGATAATTGACCGTCGGATTTTTTTTATAAAAAGCAGCAACGGGATGATAGTATTGCAAACGACCATAATCCAAAATCCCACCTTATAGTGTCCCAGGGCCCGCCATTTGAAGATTGCGATTTCAATGCTGTTCTGACTGTACCAGGCGATGAAAAACTCGGTGCCGTAGGCAAACCCCACGATTAGCCCGGTTAGGATAATCGTTTTGGCCACATTCTCTAAAACTTCCAGGGTAATGATCTTTTCATAACTGAAAATTTTTCTGAGTGGGATCATGAGGGTTAGCACCATGGCCAACCCCGAGTGAATGGCGCCAGCGACAAAATAGGGGGCAAAGATGGTGGTATGCCAGCCGGGAACAACCCCCAGGGCAAAATCCCAGGAGACGACGCTGTGAACGGAAATGACCAGTGGTGTGGCAAGGGCGGCAAAGAAAAGATACCCCCGCGTGTAATGCCGCCACTGCTCCATCTTTCCCGTCCACCCCATGGAAAGGATTGTGAATATTTTTTTTCGTAGTCCGGTGGATCGATCCCGTACCGTGGCCAGATCCGGCAACAGACCGGTATACCAGAACAGCGAGCTGACGGTTAGATAGGTGCTGATAGCCACCACGTCGAACATTAGCGGCGATTGAAAATTCGGCCAGAGGGTCCGCTGGTTGGGATACGGAAGCATGTAGTAGACCATCCAGGCCCTTCCTAAGTGAACAAAGGGAAACAAGCCGGCGGTACATACGGCAAAGACAGTCATGGTCTCCGCGGCCCGGGCGATCGGATTACGCCATCCCGCATGGAATAAATGCAAAATGGCCGAAATCAGCGTTCCCGAATGGGCGATTCCCACCCAAAAGACGAAATTGATGAGATAGGTGCCCCAGGCTACCGGGTTGTTTTGTCCACCGACACCGATACCGATAAAAATCTGATAAATCCAGCAGGCCAGTCCCCCCAGCATTCCGACGGCCAGCAATGCCACGGTAAACCAGTAAACCTGGGTGGCCGGACGCAGGGTATCCAAGACGGTTTGATCTATTTTGGCATAAGTCAGGTCGGACATATCAGGTTTTCTGAACTACTTTTTTAAGGTAAATAACGGCTGGTTTGGTATTCAGGTATCCCATCGCCTGGTAGGCACGGACATCCTGCGTCAGCATTCGCACCCGGCTGTTGACATCCATGAGGTTGCCGAAAGTCAAAGCACCGGTGGGACAGGTTTGAACGCAGGCGGGCACCACTTCACCGTCTTTAATCTCTCTTTTTTCATTCTTGGCCACGCCGTGGGCCACTTTGATGCGCTGAATACAGAACGAGCACTTTTCCATCACCCCTTTGCTTCGAACGGTCACATCGGGATTGAGCTGGAGATTCATTGGGTCAGGCCATTCCCATTCAAACCAGTTGAACCGTCTGACCTTATAGGGACAGTTCTGGGAGCAAAAGCGGGTTCCAATGCACCGATTGTAGATCTGGTTATTTAATCCTTCCTTAGAATGATGAGGTGCATACACCGGGCAAACCGGTTCGCAGGGGGCATTATCGCAATGCTGGCACATCATGGGGAAGAAAGTGATTTTTTCCGGGTTTTCCGGATCGTGGTAACGCTCCACCCGCAGCCAGGTCATCTCGCGGCCTTCTACGATTCGGTCTTTTTCCACGATGCCGATGTTATTTTCCGCATAGCAGGCTGCCGTGCAGGCCGCGCAACCTATACATTTATCCAAATCCACGGCCATGGCCCAGCGGTAATTCTCATGGTCATGAGGTGGATAGAAATCTCTTTTTGGATCGTAGCCTTCGGGCAATGGCAGGGTAAAGGGGAAGCCTTCCATGGTCAGCGAAGGTTCGTGGGCGGATTTTTCGTCGTGATTTGCGCTCATTTGGTCCAGGGGGATCGATAAGGCGATTTTACGATCGTGCTGGATTCGGCTGCCGTCGGTATGCGCCAGGGGCTTGCTGTCACCGGTAGCGGATAAAGCAACGACAGCTGTGGAAAATACCGGCCCGCCCGTCATGTTATCGATTTTCGGAGGCAGCAGGGTTAGGGGGTTTATCCCTACATTTGCAGCATATCTTCCAAAATGAATGTGTCCCTGTCCCATACCCATGACCCATACGCCGGGTTTCACCTGTCGGGTCTCATAGGCGATGGCCTCGACTTGTCCCTGCTGGGTTTGGATTGTGACGACTTCGCCATGGCCGGCGCCGGCGGCCTTGAGTGACTCGGGATGACCCAACACAGGGGTTTGCCAGGCTACTTTGGTCAACGGGTCCGGTATTTCTCCCAGCCAGGGTCGGTTGGCCCCCCGGCCATCAAAAAATCGGATGGAGGGCACGGCTATAAATACCGGCTTAGCCGGATCTCTCTCGATGGTATCATCAACCGGTTCGAAAAGACCGGTTGTATCATCAACCGGTTCAAAAAGACTGGTTGCACCTGTCACTGGTCGTGGGCGTGTAACCGATGGGGAAACATCTGGAAACACCCCGCCAGCTTGAAGGGCTTTCAACCACTCGTTTTTTTCCCTCATCACTCCCTTGGAATGAAGCTGTGTCATTACCCAGGTTTTGTAATCGGGAACGGAGCGATCATCTTTAAAAGCAACATCTAACATCAGGTCACCGACGTGCGGTGCCTGAGTAAAGCGCCCCATGGCAGGTTGAAGAGTGCTGACCATCCCATTTTTACCGCTATACTCATCCCAAGATTCCAGGGGAAGACAAACCGGAAAAATCAGATCTGCCAGGGCGGTGGTATCATCCATAAAATTTGAAAAAGACACCACAAACATCCGGTCGCTGTCCAGAGATTTTCTAATCCCGCTGCCGGGCGGCAAAGCGTAGGCCGGGTTGACGTTGTTGATTAAAAGCAGCCTGACGCCATCGGTGCTTAAGGAATTAAAAAATTCGATAACTTCGGAACGCCGGGCTGATCCCTCGACGCGATGTCGGCGGTCAAAATCGAAAAGGGTGAGATCCGAATCCAGGATAAGGTTGAGCATATTGGCTGCCAGATCGGCCTGGAAGGCGCCGCTTGCCGTGCCGGCACCAGTTCCCAGAATTAAAGGGGTTTTGGCTTTTAACACCCGGATTTTTAACGATTCAAAATCTTTTGGATCGATGTCGGCCATGCGAGCTGTCGCCTGTGTGGTATATCTTTCGGACGCATCCCGCAGGGATTGGATAAGCGATTGAGGCAGACCTATCCCGCGGCCTTTTTCAAGGGTCGCTTTGATCAGCCCCATGACAATGGCAGCCTCCCGCCCGGGATGACAGGCAATCCAACGGTCGGCATTGGCACCGGTGAGAGATTGATAAGGGCTGATATGAAAAAAGACCCCCTGTGCTTCCGTTCTGACGGCATGCATAGCCTTAAATCGCCAGGCGTATTCCACCGGAGACAACCAGGTTTCCAAAAAATCGGCCCCCAGGGAAACCAGGCAATCGGCTTTATCCATAAGATAGGATGGCAGACCGTCAATACCGAAGGCTTCACGGTTCGCCGTCTTTAGTGTTTCGTATGCCAACGGCTCGAATGCGATTGGTCCTTTAGAATTTAACTTTTCCAGACAGTGGATAAACAGGGCCAGCTGGCTGTCGCCGACAAGTTCCGTGATCATACGGGCCTTGTCTGATCCGCTTTGGGCGGCCTGGATCGCTTTTTCCTGGATAAGAGAACGGGCCTGGGAAAACGAAATCGGCTGCCACTGGTCGTTTTTTTTCAACAAGGGGCTTTTGATCCTGTCTGGATTATAAATGCCTTGGACAACGGCCTGGCCCCGGATGCACAACTTTCCCCGGTTAATCGGATGTAGGGGATTTCCTTCGACCTTGATCACCCGGCCTTCCCTGTTTTTGGCGATGATACCGCATCCCGCCGGGCATTCCCGGCATGTGGAGGCGTACCAGGTGGGCGATCCGGTCACCATGTCGGCGGGTGCCTGCACCAGGGAAAAAATGGTTTTATCCGGTTCGGACGTGCAGGCCGATGCGGCGAAGGACAGGCTGCCTATGCTGGCAAGCTTGAGGAAGTTTCGGCGTTTCATCAACTCTCTGTTTTACGATTCACAAAAAACGCTGGGGTTTTGCGACTTATACCCATTGCCATAAATATGTTCCGAAATAGATAAGGTCGGTATAAGTGGTTGTAACAATAAAACGTTCGAACACCGGAACGTTTTTTTGACAACCGCTATAAGCTACTTGAAATAACTTGCGAAAAAGAGCATGCCCTCTTTACCACAATGTGTCGGTTTGTACTCTCAATTAGCCAAGGGAGGGGGATATTGTCAAGGAATAAATTGGCCCTGGACGGAAAAGCACATCAGTCTCTTTATCAATTTATACACAAACCAATGCTTCACCTATTAAAACCATTTGATCTGGTCAGGTCGATAACTGACAAAAATCGGTTTTCCCGGAAATATGTCATGCTCGTTTTCCTGTTGAGGCGGTAACGCCACTGTCAAGGGAAGATCCCCGACCAGAATGGTGGCAAATAGTTGGCCCGTTTTTCTTTCCAGATTGAGTCGGGAAACGGTGCCGCTAAGCACGATGCCTTCACCTGCAATGGCTGTGCTGTCCTCGCTAACAGATAAGTCATCAATTACAGCAGCCGCCTCCGGGTTTGGGGGGGGCGGTACCCGCAGGTGCTGGTTGTCGGATAAAATTTTCCCCCATATCCCCATTCCCAACTTTTGCCAGGGGCCGAAGATTATTGTCTTTCGGCCCCTTCCTAAAATTTTACCTCTGAATAAATGCAATACCTCATCGCAGATTTCATAAAGCCACTGCCAATCATGACTGGCAATAATAAGCGTGGTGCCCAATTCCTGACGTGCCCGAAGCGAGGCCCGTTGAATCAGGTGTGCGCTGGCAGCGTCCACGCTCGCGGTTGGTTCATCTAATATAAGGACCTTGGGTTTTAAAGCCAACCTTGCCGCCAACGCCACGCGCTGGGTTTCACCTCCCGATAGGGCATACCAGGGTCGCCGGGCAAAATCTTTGCTATTCAAGCCGACTTGAAAAAGCGCTTTGTTGGCTTTATCAACGATATCCCTACCATTACCTCTCAATTTAAGACCATAGGAAACGTTACTAAAGACGTTCCGTTTCATGAGAAAGGGCTCTTGGGGGAGCATTGTTATAAGATATCTGGCTTCATCCGAGAAAGGTTCAGCCAGGCGGCCGTTAAAAAGGATTTTTCCCTGTGTGGGACTCTCTATCAGGCCCAATAATCGTAAAAGCGTGCTTTTTCCGCTGCCATTTGGACCGATGAGCCCGAGGATAGAAGCGGGTTGAACGGTCAGGTGCTCAATTGCCAAAACCGTCTTACCGGCATATGAATGTTTCAGTGATCGGATCTCATAGATGGGCACATCCAATTTTAATACCTTTGGCGTAAAAACGAAATAGTGACATTAACACAAAATGCGATGGCCAAAAGTACCAGGCCAAGGGCGACCCCCATACCAAATTGTCCCTTGTTTGTTTCCAATGCAATCGCCGTCGTAATGGTGCGGGTATGCCACTTGATGTTGCCCCCGACCATCATCGAAATCCCCACTTCCGTCATAACGCGCCCATAAGCAGCGATCGCACCTGCCAGAATGCCGTGCCGGCATTCCCACAAACTGCTTAAAAAAAGCTGCCTCCGATTGGCTCCCAGCGACATGATCGTAATGCGAAGTTTTTGATCCATGCTTTCCACTGCAGTAGCAGTGAGACCAATTATAATAGGCATGGCTAAAATCGTCTGGCCGATTGCGATACCGGGCAAGCTGAATAGTAGACCAAAGTTTCCCAGAGGGCCGCGGTGGGTTAAAAGGGCATAAACGAGCAGGCCGATAAAAACAGTCGGCAGGGCCATCAGGGTGTCCACAATTGTCCTGAGCGATTTTTTCCCCATGAAGTTGAAATAGCCGAGGCAAAATCCAAGGGGTATCCCCATGAGTAGGCTGCATCCGATGGAATAACTCGACACCTTGACAGTCGACCATATCGCCGAGTAGGTTTCTGCGTTGCCGCTAAGCAATAAGGTAAATGCTTGGAAAAATCCTTCTAATATGAAATCCATGGCAATTCTATGATAGGCAATAAAATGCGACCACCGTGAGAACAAATTGTGATTTTATTATCTGCTCACATGTAGTTGCATTTTTTATTATATTTGTATCAAAACATTTAAAACAGGCGGCTACATTTTTGCATTTGGTGTAAATAATGGCTTTCCTAAAAGTTTGAAATCCTTTATCAGCTGCTGTGCTTCAGCGTCTGTAATCCATTCGATGAACTGCTTGGCGGTATCGTATTTTGCCTTGGGGCAGTGGTTCTTGTCGATGGCGATCACACTATACTGGTTGAGCAACACAGCGTCTTTTTCCACCAGGATTTTAAGCGGCGGGTTGCCTTTCAAATTGTCTTCATATTTGATGTAGGTCCCCCGATCGGTCATGGTGTAACCGTTGCGTTCATTGGCGATATTGATGGTTGCCAGCATCCCCTGGCCGGTCTGAACATACCAGCTTTCCCTTTCCGGGACCGGCAAGCCGGCCGCCTTCCACAGCGAAAGCTCTTTTTTGTTGGTCCCGGAGTTGTCCCCCCGACTGACGAAAACACCCTGTTTGGATTTAATTGTCTGGAGGGCCTCGGCAATGGCTTTTCCTTTAATCCCCGCTGGGTCGTCTCCCGGCCCAATGATCACAAAATCGTTGTACATGATTTCGCGCCGATCCGTTCCAAAACCACTGCCCACAAACTTTTTCTCGGCGGGGGGTGCATGAACCATCAATATGTCCACATCACAATTTTCACCCATTTTGAGTGCCTTACCGGTGCCTGTGGCCGTCCATTTTAATTCGATTCCGGTTTTCTTGAGAAAATGGGGAATCAGCTCGTCCAGCAATCCGGTGTTGTCCGTACTGGTGGTGGTTGCCATTGTCAGGGATTTATCCTGAGCGACGGCAAAGCCGGGCACAAGGCAGGCAAGTGTAGCCATTCCAATAAAAACAACAATCAATCGTCTCATTTTTTTCTCCTCTTATGGTTTGTATCTTGTTTTTTTTCTCCATCTAAACTGTCAGTGGGGTAGACCATACGGCCGCTAAGAGCGCTATCATATCCTTTCAGGGACGCGACAAGGTTAAAAAAAGCCTCTTCGTGCAACAATTCCAAGAACTGCTGAACACTTGCTTCAAAAAACCGTTCTTTGAAAATGAGCAGATCGTAGCGTTCCCACCGAAGCGGCACGAAATTAAGATTCAGCAGTCCGGCGACCGCATGAATGCCTAATCCGGCATCGGCACGGCCGGCCAATATCTCGAGACCCACGTCCAGATGACGATGAACTTCCTTATGATATCCTTGTATTTTTTCGCCCCGAATGGCCTCTTTCTTAAACTCCTGATCCAGCAACAATCGTGTCCCGGCCCCCAGGGGGCGATTGACAATACTAATTCCCGGTTGAGCGAGGTCGGAAATGGCCCTGATTTTTTTCGGATTACCTCGAGCGACCAGAATTCCCTGCTCGCGTTTGCAAAAATTGACGACCGCCGGCATGTAGTCAAGTTCCCGGCTGGCAAATTCAAAATTATAATCCTGGCCGTTTTCGCCCAGCAGGTGACTGGAAGCGATGTGACAGAGATTCTGCCGCAGGGCCTGAAGGCCACCCATACTCCCCAGATTACCGAACACGGCAATATTTCCGGGGAAGTGCTCATTGTAAAGCGAGATGACTTTATCGAGCAGTAAATCGTTGCTTCCGGTGATGATCAAGACCGCTTGGGAAACAGTCGGGCTTTCTGCCGTATTGGGATAATTGATCGTATTGACTTCAACCCATTGTTCAACCAGATTTTTGGGAAACAGCCATTTTCCGGTAATTTTAGACGCGGGCAGCCCTTTTTCAGAGACCAACCCGTACACCATTTTTTCATTAACGTTTAAAAACCGGGCCACCTCTTTGGTGGATAAAAATTCGGTCATACAATGATCCTTTATGTAACGCTCAGCTGGCGCATCCCATCAAATCTTAAATAGGCATTTTTCACTTGATACCGGATGTCAGTCTATCTCGGATGGTACCGAAGCCTTGTGGAAACGAATATTGAATCGGTCTCTCATTGTCAATATTATCTGAAATATAATTATTAAAAATAACCATAAATAACCATAAATTACATAAAATAACTTATTTCTTGGCCGAACCGGGCAAGCATTGTTATTGTGAGGACGAATATGTGTCGCTTGCAATCAATAATCGTATTGTTTGGCGTAAGCGGCATCGTTATACAGCCCCCCACTATATTTTTTTATTCCATAGCCACGAATAATCGTTTGTCCTTCTTCGGAAACAATAAAATCGATAAACTTCGCCGCATACGATTGTCCGGGTGTGGCCCCTTCGGGCTGGCAGAGGGTATGATAGGCATTAATCAAAAAAGGGTCTCCGCGAAATAAAATGGCCAGGTTGTTGATCTCCTTTTTAGCCGCCACCCAGGTGCTACCGGATTTTGAAAATGATTGGTCGAAAAGGGTCGATGCATGCAGCGGCCAGGGAGTTGTAAATGAGCTATCGTGCGGTTTGGATGCGCATACGGATGTCTGAAGAACGAATCGGAAAACCGTTGGTTGTGCGGGAGGGTAACGGCTCAAAGCTTAAACCGTTTGCCGAAAAACTCATGAAACAGTTTAAAAGATTGCATACTATCGTCGCGGTGGAATCAGAGGAGGTCTATGAAAGTTTTATGTCGGATCATTTAACCTAAATTGAGCGATTTTTTATGAAGCTATGTACTGAGATATTGAGATGATCAGGCTTTCAAAAAACGCAGTCATACCCAGTGGATATGGCGAGTATTTTTGCGAACCTTAGCGCTCAATAGATTGGTGCAGAGCGATTAAAAAATCGCTCAATTTAGGTTTAACTTAGTTCGCTATGTTTCAATTATCAAACATTGGAGATGCCTATACTGAAAAGGCAGCTTGTAGCGACAGCCGTGATATATGACGCTTACTGGTGATCGTGATCTCCCCAAGCGTAGATCAGGTGTTATGGGTTTTGCCAGCCGGAAGGTTTTTTCATATACGCTTCAGCCTCACGCTCAACCATCTGGATGCGTTTATCCAGTTCCGTTAATTTGACATAGGTCGCCGTTAAGATCTGGACGACATGCGTCTGGGTCTCATGGCCGGCTCCCTGATGTCCCTGTGCCAGCGATTTCAATTGTTTCAGATGATCTCTGAAAGCGGCCATGGCATCCTCAGGGTTCTGATCACCGAATGAATCAGAAGGTCCTGCCTTTTGCCCGGTGGTTTTTTCATTTTTAGTCCGACTGTAACGACTCATGGCCTTTTTCCTCCTGCTGCTAAGCACCTGGTAGCCGATCAGAACAAAAAACGCAATGGTCAGAAGAAGGGGCAGAAAATTTTCACTCATGGGGGACTATTCTCCGTTTAATTTAAACCCCGATTGAGCGAAAGTCGAGGATGCCCCAGATACAAGGCATCAAGGGTGACGCTGTAGTGTACTACCGCAAACCCTTGATAACGCCGTAGGTGGGGTATGATCGGCTTTCCCTCCGGGCAAACAAAATGAGATTGTTTTATGATTAACTATCGCATTCATTGAAGCATTATGGAAATTTAACTGAATTGAAGATTTATACCACAATTCTAAATGCTTAAATTGGGCTTCTCATTTTGTTTACGCTCATTTGGGGTTAGATTTAAACCACTGCCTTAATCCGGCCCAAACGCTGACCGGCCTCAATTAATATGTCATCGTTTTTGGCAAAATGGAACCGAATCAAATGATGGACCGGTTCGTGAAAAAAGCTCGATCCGGGGACGGCGGCCACACCGATCTCTTTAGCCAGGTAGCGGCAAAAGGCCGTATCGTCAGCCGCCTTAAAGTCACTGATATCAACTAGTACATAATAGGCGCCCTGGGGTTTGACAAAACTGAGGTCGGCATCATCCAGGAATCCGCAAAACAGATCTCGTTTGCGGGTATACTCTGCTTGCAGTTCCTGATAGTAGCCAGAGGGCAGATTGAGGGCTGTCACGGCAGCCTCTTGCAGCGGAGCCGCGGCACCCACCGTTAAAAAATCATGGACCTTACGGGCCTCGGCGATGATCCTTGGCGCGGCAATGACGTAACCGAGTCGCCATCCGGTCATGGAATAGGTTTTGGATAAAGAGCTGACCGAAAGGGTACGTTCGAACATCTCGGGTAGGGCGGCCATATAGACGTGTTCGTGGGGTGCATAAACAATGTGCTCGTAGACTTCGTCGGTAATGATGAACGTGTCGAACTCTTTAGCCAGATCAGCGATGATGGTCAGTTCTTTCTTTGAGAACACCTTGCCGGAAGGATTGGCGGGATTGCACAACACCAATGCTTTAGCCCCCTGGTTGAATGCATTGCGTAATTCATCCGGGTCGAAAGAAAAATCCGGCGGATGCAAAGGGACGTAAACCGGTTGTGCACCGGAAAGAATGGTGTCGGCGCCATAGTTTTCATAAAACGGTGAAAAGACGATGACCTTGTCGTCGGGGTTGCACGTACTCATCATGGCCACCATCATGGCCTCGGTGCTGCCGCAAGTCACCACGATATGGTCGTCGGCATCCAGATCCAGCCCCATGAAGCGACGCTGTTTTTCGGCCAGGGCTTGTCTGAAATTTGGGGCACCCCAGGTAATTGCATATTGATGATAAGGGCCGGAGATGGCCCGGTGGGCCGCCTCCAGTACTTCCGTCGGCGGATTGATATCCGGAAATCCCTGGGACAGATTGATGGCACCATATTTGTTTGCAATTCGGGTCATCTCCCGGATAACGGATTCAGTCAACAAGTTGAGGCGTTTGGCTGTTTCAGGCATAATGGCAAGACTCGTTTGTATTTTGATGTTTTTAATTCTGTGCGAAATTGTTTCTACTTGATCACCGCCTAAATAGGGGGATCGGAGACGGACACAGGGTTTGCATCTCCACCAGGTCCTCGGGTGCGCAGTATCCTTTGGCGACAAAGCCCCTTCGTATTCCCGTTTCCGTAATCACCTGGAGATGGGTATGGTAGAACCAGTTGCCGTTTTCGTGAAAGTCGCCGATTTCGGCAAACGCTTCCCCTGCGGATAAACCTGTCCCCACGGCTGGAAGTGAACCCGTGCTTAAATGTCCGTACAGGCTATAGAACCTATCCGTGCCCTCTAAGTCGTGCTCCAGCAGTACGTTTCCGCCGTAATTGCCGTTTCCTTCTTCATACCCGACCTGTTGAACAATCCCTTCTATCGGCGCGTGGAGGGTCGTTCCCAACGGTACGATAATATCAAGACCCAGGTGGAAAAATCGATTTTCGGCGACCATTTGCGGGCAGTTTTTCAGAAGCAGTTTTCGTGGTTCCAGGTAGTCGGCGACACCCCACGCATACCGGTTCCCCATGCGTTTTTCCAACCACTTTTGAAACGCCGGCTGATCGCTGAAATCGACTCCGGTCACGGCTGAATTATTATCCGACAGATTTAATAAATAGGGATCGCCGCTAAGATACTGAAAGATCGGTGCATGCTCGATGTGTGGATTGTAAAATATAAAAGGGTATTTCATTTTATCTGCTTTCGATTGGATCGAACAAGTTTCATTTTGTTCGGTCTATTCTATTACCATAAATAGGGTTCAATTCAAGACGGAATGGATCATTTCTTGATGATCGCTGAGTAATAAGATATGCAATTAATGATTGATCGTCAATCTTCTCGATTATACTTAGGGACGCATGACGGATACCATCGCAACCATAGGCCGTTCCATTGTCCACCATGGTCCGCTCAATCAGCGTGTCTATCTGATGACCCTCCACCCGGAAGATGTGCCCTTGATCGTTGCGCAATTATATGAATTGGCCTCCATGAAAGGGTATTCCAAAATACTGGCGCGGATTTCCATAGCCATGGAAGCGGTTTTCAAAAAAGCCCACTATATAAAAGAAGCCACGATACCCGGTTATTCGGTTTCGGGAGAAGATCTTCTTTTCATGTCCAGGTTCCTCGGGGAAACGCGCAGCCGGGAGTATCATCCGGATCGGATTGCTCAAAATTTTACATTCATCGAGAATGACTCCGGTCAGAATTATGGGGCAGGAACCGGGTTTCCAACCATCCGTCAATGCGGTCAATCTGATTGTTCCGAAATGGCCCTGATTTACAGGCAGGTGTTTGCCTCTTATCCGTTTCCCGTGGATGATCCTGACTACCTGGCCGATACCATGGCGTCTCATACGCGTTACTTTTGCATTACCGAAAAGGATCGGATCGTGGGCTTGTCTGGGGGTGAAATGGACATCGATAATTTAGCCGTTGAAATGACCGATTTTGCCGTGGTGCCCGAGATGCGTGGGCGGGGGCTCGGGGCCTACCTGCTGGCGGGAATGGAGCAGGATATGCGCTCGCGAGGGATTCGGACCGCCTTTACCATTTCAAGAACATTGTCACCTGGAATGAATCTTATCTTTAAACGGGCAAACTACAACTGGGGCGGTACGTTGGTCAATAACACCCATATTTCTGGTGGAATTGAAAGCATGTGGGTCTGGCATAAGCGGCTGGAAGATTGAGTCCGGGTGAATGTTTAACCCCAAATGAGCGTAAACAAAATGAGAAGCTCAATTTAAGCATTTAGAATTGTGGTATAAATCTTCAATTCAGTTAAATTTCGATAATGCTTCAATGAATGCGATAGTTAATCATAAAACAATCTCATTTTATTGGCCTTTCGGCCCCCGCGATAGCGGTCCGGTCAGAAAGCCGATCATACCCCACCTACGGCGTTATCAAGGGTTTGCGGTAGTACACTACAGCATCACCCTTGATGCCTTGTATCTGGGGCATCCTCGACTTTCGCTCAATCGGGGATTAAAATTGCCGACCTCATCACCTTCAAGGCAAAAAACAAATAATAGTGAAGCCTGCAGAAAATTATATCATTGACAGCTACTTTTGCATCCCCTAAGGGGGAATAATACAATTTTTGCCTTGATCGAGGAGCGTTTGATGAATTTAAACACAACCAACCTAGCGATCAGCGCCGCCCGGAACGATAAGAAATCTGGTGTGAATGGTGATGAGCTGGCTACAGTGATCATTGATTTTTTAGAATGCTACAGCACCCCATCCCTGGTGGGACGTGATTTTTGCCAAGTTATCGGTGACGGTGCTGGAACGGATAAATGGATTAAGTTACTATTCGCCACCGGGTATGAAAACGGTCCTGATGGTTTTTGCCAAGATTTGACCCGGCAATTGAAAAGAAGTGCTGGGTCGAATAAAGAACCGATTCAGGTTGGCGGTGTGCAGCTACCCCACTTGCTGCTAATGGCAGTTTTAGAAAAAGTTTTACCCGGTGAGCGGTTCACCAGTGTCCGATCAGTGGATCAGCTCCAAAAGCTTACTGGCGTTCAGATGCCTGATAATCAACGGGATGATCTACAGGCGGTCCTGGATACCTTTCCCGTCCGGCTATCGAGTCATGTCATTCGTCAGATGCGGGTTTCAACGAATGTAGCTTACCAATATATGCCGTTTGTGGAAGAGCTGGATCCAACCGGACACACCAATACCTGGATAGGCCAGTTTCATCAGGGGTTGCTGGAGCAGATGTACCAGAACCGGGTCATCTTTTTATTGAACATGAGCTGTCCGGTATATTGTCGCTTTTGTTTTCGAAAGCACAAGGAGTCCCGCAACCAGACGAACCCCACCACCAAAGATGTTAAGCGGGCGGTCGACTACATTGACCGCACGCCGTCGGTTAAAGAGATTGTTCTCACCGGCGGTGACCCTTTTATGAATCGATCTAATCTGGGCTGTGCCATCGACGGGCTGCTAAAGGTTCCCCATGTGCAAACCTTGCGATTGGCGACCCGATCGATCGCCTATTACCCGAATCTTTTTTACGCTAAAAACCGTTCGTTGCTGAAATTCCTGAAAGCCAAAAATAGCGAGGCACAGCTTTCAGGAAAACGGGTGGAGGTAGCCACCCATTTTATCCATCCCGATGAAATTTCACCTCAGAGCCTCGATATTATTACCGACCTGGTAAATTCCGGAATCGCCGTCTATATCCAAACGCCGTTTTTAAAAGACTGTAACGATACCGGTCCGGAACTGGTAAGGTTATTCAGCCTGTTGCGGGGAGCCGGGGCCGAGTTGCACTATATTTATATTCCGTGCAGCCCGATTCATGGTAACAGCATTTATTGGACCCCGATTAAAACAGGACTGGATGTTGCAAAATATCTGCGGGCTCATCTGTCCGATCGCGTTATCCCCAGAATCTGCACGGCCACGGCCATCGGTAAGATTGACTGGCACTCCAGCGGTTGGGCGATTAAAAAAGATCCGGGAAACCCACATTTTATCTGGATTCGCACCCCGTATACGCCCGATTACTTCAAGGCCTTTGCACCCACCGCCAATGAACTGGATATCTTGTCAGTCAACTCGGAAGGAACCATCGATGTCCGTTATATGGCCGATATCGGAGATGATTCGTTATTTTTAGGAGATCGTCGACCCATTGAGCCTAAGCACCTGGTAACTGATCTGGACACCCTGGGCAAATTGAAAAATCAGGTTCTGGCGGATCAACGCATCGGTCCGGCCATTGTGACTTCCGATTCTCCCGGCATCGCTCGCGCGCATAAAACCCGGGTGGAGATCGATCTGGATAGGGTTAACGGTGATTTTGGATATCTTCAAGCCAACGATGAGATTACCGATGTGGTGATATCCGGATCGGGCGATGCGGTTGACGCCCTTACCCGGATCGCCGGGATTGTCCGGTCTTTGCAAGACATCGGTCATATCAATGCGGTGCGACTTCGTAGTTTCAAATTCAACTACGAGCCGTCACGGTACTCTCTTGGCGTGATCGACCGGCTGGGATCATTTAACCACCTGACCGTGGCCAATCCCTTGCGGCTTGAGATTGAAACCCAATTTTTGCATTATTCCGAAATCCGTCCGGATCATACCATTCTGGCCGAAAAGCTGCGCAACAAAGGCATCACCGTCTACAACAATACACCGCTACTTTCTAACATCAATGATTCCCCCGATATTATAAATCGGCTCGCCTACCAGTTAAGGGTTGCTGGCATCGAATTTCATCATCTCTACCTGGCGGGTTTGCCCATTCAGAATACACTTATCCGGGTCAATGGCGCTGTCAACGTTGCCCATGTGATCGATATCGCTGGAAGGGTTCGAAAAGATGGTAGCGGCCGGGAGGTCCCCCGATATATTATCCGCACGTCATTGGGGGAGGTCGATTTCGGGCTGACATCTAAACTGATTCGCCGAAACGGGGACATTCACGTCCGATTGACCCCTTATGATCTGGACTACTTCCTACAGATGGATTCGGATTTTAGCTGGCCGGCGGATTGTACTGTTGATGAAACCGGTGCACCGGTTATACCGGTGCCGGGGCTGATCGATGACGGGGAGTTTATGGTGTTCTAGAAAACGAGTGCATGCATCATCCGTTTTTATTGGCCTTCACCCCATGCTCTCTCACTTCGAGCAATTTTCTTCTGGACGGTTGACCAAGTCTTATTTTTCAGAAAAGATTCGCCGTAGCGAATGAGCATGGTGGTAAACATTCGATAAGGGACCGTGAACGAAAGCTCGTCGGTTTTGTAAAATTTCCTTGCCGAAGGGTCCCACCCGCCAATCACCGCCTTGCTCTCGCCGTTAGCCAGGTAGTGCAGCGGCCAGACAGCCAGACTGCCGCATCCGGCGCTCCATGGCGATACCACCACTTCCGGGTCGTTGGTCACAAAAGCAGCGAGCTGGTGAAGCCCGCAAAGAGGTTCCGGTCTGGAGAAGAATATAACCAACTCAGGTGTTTCGTTGATCTTAAAAAGAGACAGCGGTTGTATCACACAGTATTTTCCGGGCGCCGGCCTGGGGTCCACATATTCAAAAAACCGTCTTAGGGCATCCGGCGATTCGCAGTAATGCTCTCCTTCACTCCAGCCGGGTATGCCGGTAGAGACATAATTGATAATTGTCTCCGCTTGCGGCTTGTTAAACCCGAGCCAAAAAGCCCCGCCGGGGCAGCCGAATTGTTCCGCTGAAAAATAGGCAATCGTCTTTTTCTTCCGAGCCCGCCAAATATGACCTATCGCACAGGAAAATTGACCGAATACGGCTTGCCAGTCAATTTCATTGCGCTTTTCTTTTGCCCGGGTGGGAAGTTGCATGGGCTTGGGGGAAAAACCTTCGTCCGGCTTTTCGTCAGTATAAAACAGCCCCATGGGCGCTTCGTCCAGACCGAGCGTTTTCAAGAAGTTCGGCAGCAAATTTAAAATATCGGCATCCATTGTACCCCCTACAATAATAGTTACGAGCTTGCATCTATCTGTTAATGACTTTAGAAAAAAGTGGGGTAAAAAGAAAGATATAACTGCAAAGACGGAGATTTTTTACAGCGCCATCATGAAACCGTTTCTTTTGGATTTCGCTCTTTTTTGATTTGCAACCTGTGTTGACATTGCCAACATGGATATGGCACCTAAAGCTGACTATGATGGAGAGCAATTGATATGTCAACAACGCACGACAATCTCATTCTTGCCGGCGACATCGGGGGCACCAAGGTGAATTTGGGGGTCTTCCGGGCGGGGAAGACCAAGCCCCTCACGGTCATCCGGCCCGAGACATTTCCCAGCCGATCCGCACCCGACCTGGAAACACACATCGAACAATTTTTAGACCGCCATCACATCGCGCAGGCCATAAAATCGGCCTGCTTCGGGCTGGCCGGACCTGTCATCAAGGGACGTGCCAAAGCCACCAACCTGCCATGGATCGTCTCCGAAACCAACCTCCAAAAGCGGTTCGGCTGGCCAAAAGTAAAGCTGATCAACGATCTGGTGGCCACTGCCCTGGCCATCCCGCTGTTGAATTCCACGGCGCTGCTGGCACTGAATCGAGCCCGTGCGGATCGGCAGGGCCATCTAGCGGTGGTGGCACCGGGAACGGGTTTGGGCAAGGCGCTGGTGGCCGTTGGTACCAATCAAATGGTACCGGTTGCTTCGGAAGGGGGGCATGTCGGCTTTGCACCGGCCAACCAGGCGCAAGTGCGCTTGTGGCGCTTTCTGCATCAGCTTTTTGGCCACGTCAGCCAAGAGCGGGTATTGAGCGGTACCGGATTGGTGAACATATACGCGTGGCTTCGTGACGCCGAGGCCATGGAGCCGGCCGCGGCGGTCGAGAAAGCGCTCGAAACGGCCGAGTATAACGCCGCGCCGACCATCACTGAAAAGGCATTGGCCCATCAGGATACCATCTGCCAGCGCGCGCTGACCGTATTTGTAGAGATTTTTGGCGCTATTGCAGGTGACTGGGCGCTGAGTACAATGGCGCGAGGAGGCGTTTTCCTGGGGGGTGGGATACCGCCCAAAATCCTTCCTGTTCTGCGTACAGGCGATTTTATGACGGCTTTCTGTGCAAAAGGGCGTTTTAGCAAGGTGGTGGCCAATATGCCGGTGCGGGTGATCTTAAATGACCGTGCAGCTCTTCTCGGTGCCGCCCGTTATGCGCTGATGAGTTAAGCCGGCGTTGAAAAGCGTCACGAGCGCTGCTTGAGGCATGGAAAACGGTGCGAAAAACTACAGCTTTCAGGTCGTAAATTCGTATTTTGAACAGCATTTTAAATCGCAACTCCAAAAACAGGATTTTTTAAAAGCCTGCTGGATCATGGGGGGATAGATATGGACAACGCGGGCCTGAATGCCGAACGTCGACGCCTACGCGAAGATGCCCAACGCCTGAAGAACTGGCAGCGCTGGGGACCCTATCTGTCTGAACGGCAATGGGGGACCGTTCGTGAAGATTATTCGGCCGACGGCAATCCGTGGACTGATTTTCCTCACGACCATGCCCGCAGCCGTGCTTATCGCTGGGGTGAGGACGGACTTCTGGGCATTTGCGATCGACAAGCACGTCTGTGTTTCGCTTTGGCATTGTGGAACGGTCGGGACCCCATCTTGAAAGAGCGGCTGTACGGTCTGACCGGCCCCGAAGGCAACCATGGCGAGGATGTGAAGGAGTACTACTTCTATCAGGAAGCCACCCCGACCTTTTCTTTCGGGCGGGCATTATACAAATACCCCCAAACACGGTTTCCCTACGCGCAATTGGTCCAAAAAAACCAGGAGCTGGGTCGTATGCATCCCGAATTTGAGCTGATGGACACCGGGATCTTCGACACCGGACGGTATTTTGATGTTTCAGCCACCCATGCCAAAGCCAGCCCCAGCGATCTCTTGATTCGTCTCACGGTGATCAACCGTGGCCCCGATGCGGCCAGGCTCGATCTGCTGCCGACCCTTTGGTTTCGAAACACCTGGGCCTGGGGACGTGACGGCGAAGGCTACTGGCCCCGGCCCAACCTTAAGCAGATGGCCCCCGATCGGGTAACGGCCGAACATGCCGCGTTGGGACGCTTTTACCTGGCGTTTACACCTGGCACTGGCGGCAAAGCACCGGCGCCCCTTTTTACCCACAATGAAACCAATGCCGACCTGTTGTTTCAAACGTCCAATACCACGCCTTATGTCAAAGACGCCTTTCATCGTCATGTGATCCAGAATGAGGCCGGCGCCGTAAGTCCCGATGCGCAGGGGACGAAAATGGCGCTGTGGTATCGGCTGGATCTACCCGCCGGAGGCCGGCAGCAGGTGGACCTGAGGTTGTTTGCCGAGGAGGAAACCCCGCCGACACCTTTTGGCGAGGGTTTTAACGCCATGTTACGACAACGGCAAGACGAGGCTGACATCTTTTTCAACGACCTCATTCCGGCCACGGCCGATGAGGAGATGCGCCGGATTATCCGCCAGGGCTATGCCGGGCTGGTGTGGAGCAAGCAGTACTATCATTACGTGGTGCGCGATTGGCTGGATGGCGATCCATCGCAACCACCACCCCCGCTCAGCCGCCGGGCCATTCGCAATACCGAATGGCACCATCTCTACAACCGTGACGTCATTTCAATGCCCGACAAATGGGAATATCCCTGGTATGCCGCCTGGGACCTGGCCTTTCACATGATCCCATTTGCCGTCCTGGATCCGGAGTTTGCCAAAAACCAGCTGATTTTGATGTTGCGGGAGTGGTACATGCATCCCAACGGCCAGATCCCGGCCTACGAGTTTGCCTTCTCCGACGTCAACCCGCCGGTGCATGCCTGGGCCGCCTGGCGGGTTTACAAGATGACCGGCCCACAGGGAAAACGGGATCACCAATTTCTGGCGCGGGTCTTTCACAAATTACTGCTAAATTTTACCTGGTGGGTCAATCGGAAGGATCATCACGGACACAACGTCTTTTCAGGGGGTTTCCTGGGACTGGACAATATCGGTGTTTTCGATCGCTCCAAACCGTTGCCGGTCGACGGTCACCTGGAACAGGCCGATGGTACCGCCTGGATGGCTTTCTACTGCGCCACCATGCTGTCGATGGCGTTGGAACTGGCCGCAACCGATCCGGCCTACGAGGACACCGCCTCCAAGTTTTTCGAACACTTCATCGCCATCAACGACGCCATTCACACCATCGGCGGCAGTGGCCTTTGGGATGAAGACGATGGTTTTTACTACGACCACTTGCATCTGGATGACCACCTGATCCCGCTGAAAATCCGCTCCATGGTGGGCCTGCTGCCACTGATTGCCGTTGAGGTGATCCCCGAGGCGATCATCGCGCGGCTGCCGGGTTTTCAAGGCCGCATGAACTGGTTTTTAAAATACCGCGAGGACCTGAAGCAGTCCTCCACCTGCATGGTGGAACAGGAACGAAACCTCGGCCATCGTCATCGTCTGCTGGCCATTCCCTCGGCCGCGCGTCTAAGGCGCATCCTGGACTATCTCTTGGATGAAAATGAGTTTTTAGCTCCTTACGGTATTCGCTCTTTGTCTAAAATCCACGCCGAAAATCCTTACGTTTTCCACGCCCAGGGTCAGGCTCATGAAGTGAGGTATGTGCCCGGCGAGTCCAATACGGCCGATTTCGGGGGCAACTCCAATTGGCGCGGCCCCCTCTGGTTTCCGGTCAACTATCTGATCATCGAGGCCCTCGAGCGCTACCACCATTTCTACGGTGATCACTTTCGGGTGGAATATCCGACCGGATCCGGCCGGCAACTCAATCTCAAGCAGATCGCCCAGCGGATCAGCCAGCGCCTGATTCGATTGTTTCTGCCCGATCTGCACGGCCGGCGCCCTATTCACGGCGATTCAGCCCTGTTTGCCACTGATCCCCATTGGCGCGACCATGTTCTGTTTTATGAATACTTCCATGGTGAAACGGGTCAGGGACTGGGGGCCAGTCATCAAACCGGCTGGACGGCGCTGGTGGTCAAGCTGATGACCAAAGTGCTCCAGAATAAATCGGCCGCCGGCATTCGCTAGAGCAATTCCATACCCGTGTCATTGTGAGGTTTAAAAAATATACTTTCTTTCCTAATAAAGGTGTTTTTTTTTGCTTGACCACCCATTTTATGGGTGACATCATGCCGAATTTTTTAGACCCATTTTTGGTGCGAATACAAGCCATGCTCTCCACCATAAAATCGTTTTTCGCCCCCCTGTTAGCGACCATAATTCTCACCATGGGCGGCGGCCTTTTAAATAGCCTACTCAGCGTCAATATGAGTTTAAATGGCTATTCCGAGCAGGTCATCGGCCTGGTCATGTCCTGCAATTACCTGGGTATCGTGTTGGGCATCTTTTTTTGTCAGCCCATCGTGCACAGGGTCGGACATATTCGTGCATTTGCCGTATTTGCCGCCGTGATAACGGTCATCGCGTTGCTGTACGGCGTCTATATGACTCCCTGGTTTTGGGCTTTTTTACGCATTTGCAACGGGCTGTGCATCACCGGTCTGTTTATCGTGATCGAAAGTTGGCTGAACGAAAAGGTTGAACCATCGTTTCGCGGACGACTGTTATCCATCTATATGATCCTGGTCTATTTCGGGAATGGAAGTGGTCAGTTTCTTCTGAATATCAGCAATGTACAGGGTCAGACGATATTCATGGTCGCCGGGATCCTGTTTGCCATGTGCCTGATACCCATTTCCATCACCCGGGCCGTCCACCCGGAGCCTTTACAAGTCCCTCGATACAACCTGATCAAGCTTTTTCAACTGGCACCGTTTAGTATGGTGGGCAGTTTTACAGCCGGCCTGATCAATAGCTCATTTTATACTATGGGCCCCATGTTTGCCCTGGAAATCGGTCTTCAAATCCACCAGGTTTCGTGGTTTATGAGTCTTACAATTTGGGCCGGGCTGTTGTTTCAATGGCCGGTGGGGCTGTTATCCGACCGCCTCGATCGCCTGACGGTCTTGTCGCTAGTGGGATTTTCGGTACTTTTTATCAGTGTCTTGATTACCATATTGGGCGCATTGGGTCTTAGTATCCTGCTGTTTCTGACGGTCTGCTTCGGAGTGGTTTTTACCATTTATCCGGTCGCGATGGCACGTGCCCAGGACAACATCGAGAAAGAAGATATCGTTCCGGTCAGCGGCGCCTTGATTCTGTTTTTCGGATTGGGGGCCTGCTTTGGGCCCGTACTGGCATCTTCCGTCATTGCAATGATCGGTCCATGGGGCCTTTATTACTTCACGGCGGTTTGCGGAGGGGTTTTGGGCGGAGCGGCATGGATATTTCGAAAAAAACTCTCCAGTAAAATAGAAGACGAGGTGCCATATATCCCCATTCCCAAGACCTCACCGGTTGTCAGCACACTTGATCCCCGCGGCGAGCCTAAAGGGTATGTCGAAAAGAAGGGTGAGGATAAATAAGCCGGTTGGCTCCATTTTATCAATAAGCGCCCCAATCAAGCTAAAGATAAGCAAAGGGGATACCGACAATTTGCTCGTTATAGAGGCAGGGGCTTTCGTCATTGTTGATGACCAATCCAAACCGGCAGTTTTGTTCCCGGATAAAATCTTTCACTGCCCGCAACTGTTCGGAATGCACGGTCTGAGTATATTTTATTTCAACAGGAATCAGGCCAAATTCACCTTCGAGTATCAGGTCGACTTCAGCCCCTCCACCGGTTCGGTAATGATAGTAGTCGAAGCCTGTACCGGTAGCATTGATGTTACGGATGATTTCCTCAATGACCAGACCTTCCCAGGAACGGCCCATCACCGGATGGCTGGCCAACAGATCCTTATCCGGTATGCGTAGAAGGTAATGAAGTAGGCCGCTATCCCGAAAATACCCCTTTGGATGTTTGCCGATCCGTTTCAGCGTATTTCGCGTATAGGCGGGGATGGATCGCCATAAAAAAGTGCCGTCGGCGATTTCAAAATAGTCCTGGACCGTCGGGTGGGATACCCCCAGTGATCGCGCCACATCCGAATAATTAACGACATTTCCAGAGATACCGGCCAGTATTTGCACAAACAACCGGAATCGGTTTTCGTTTATCCCGGGAAATAGTTTGGCCACATCCCTATACAGATAGGTGTCGATATATTGATTCATCCAGGTTGAATGAAACCGGTTGCTTTTTTTCAACCATGGCTCCGGATACCCACCCCTAAGCCAGAAATCATGAACATCTCTAATATCGCCAACTGGCTTGAGATCGTGAATAAAATCCCGAAGAGGGGCGCGCCGAAGGGATGTTTTCTTTGATATTTCAATATCCAGAACATGCCTGTATAAAAAGATAATGGCGCTCAGCGCCTGTTTTTGCGTGGCGGCGGCAACCTTGCGATTGACCTCAAGGTGAGACAAAAATGCATCGATTTCCTGCTTATCCATATATTTGGGATGCTTTTTGGTGCCATGAAATTTTACATAACGAATAATCCAATCACGGTAAGACTGTTCCGTTCAATATGCGTAGTGGTGATACCTTAAAACTTGGTTTACCTGATCCATCAATTTGAGCTTGGGGCCAGGCTTAAATTTTCTGTTGCTTTCCATAATAACGACACATAATAGGTTAAACTTGGAAATTAGAAGCCTTGTTTTTGCATGTTTTGCTAGAAATATAAATATTAGTGGGATAAATTTCTATTTATAAGGGTGGTATGATGGAAATTTTTCCCTTAAAACTACCTGTTCAAGACCTGACCCCAGTTTTCCCTGTATTAACATGGCAACAAAATAGATGGATCAGGCCATACCGACAAAGGAGACCAAGTTATGCGAACAAAACCGTGGGGCTGTTTGAGGTTTTTAATAGCTATCATTTTTTTATTAACGGCGTGTAGCGGCGAGGAAACACCAGCGGCGAAAAAGATGCCGGACGAGCCGTCGCTTGGCCCGAATGGGCCGGCTTTGGGTGCGCAGGCCCATGTGGTACGTTCAGTCACCGTCCAAACCAGCGGCGACGTGTCCGGTGATTTTTCCGCTGCCAAGGGTGATAAGGGAACCTATCTATCGGGTTTGTGTAACCCGGAATCGTTCGCCAATTTTATGTTGGCCCTTCCGGGTGGCGAAAAATGGGATGAAATCTGGGTCACCAACTACAGCAAGGGCCGCATTGGCACCGCCGAAACCGGGACATTCAAACTCAGTTGGGTGGAAGTCACTCTTCGAAAATACGCCGAGGGTAATTTTACCATGCGCAAATACCGTGGGCCGGGAACGATGACAATAACCACCCACGACGCCAACCCCGATCATCGCCGCATGGTCGGCACCATGGAGGGCAGCGGGTTGGAAGGAATGGGCGCTGCCACGGGCAAAAAAGTCGATCTCCATGCTGGTTTTGACATGGATTTTTCCTGCGGAATCAAACAGTAAGGCAGTTCAACTTGACAATCGACTCGTACTTTCCGACTTTCGGTTAAAGAATTCCATGGAAAAGTTCATGGAATCTTCCCGGTAAGGAAAAAAGTTATTTTTTAATTTGGCTCGCTATTCAGCTCCCTTTTCCGGTGCCATCGTGGGAGTCAGCGCTTAACGCGTCTGCACCAAATCCTCCAAAGGCGGATCTACGACAATCTATAGAGATTAGCTGAACAGCCAAAGCGTTCTTTGACAATCAGCGTGCCACCATTCGGTAGCTTCAGAATATATTTCGGTTCCCTTATTTCGGCGCAATCAAAGCAATCGGCTTGTCCGCCTCAGGCGGATACTGGGTGTTGGTATTTTGAATATGAGCGACCAGCTCCGAGCAACGCCGAGAAATATACATACGCCGCCGTAAAAGATCACGGGTGGCGCGCCATTTGGCCGGATAGGGATAGGGCGGTTGGAAAGTTACCGCCTTTAAGCAGCAGAGCGATCATATAGGAATCGATTTTATCGTTTTTGGTTTTGCCGCCGTGAATGGCTTTCATGTACAATGCATTTCCGAGGACGAAGTCGATTTTATGGTCGGCGCATAGGTCGGCGAGCCAGTACGCCCAACGGAAGTGCCCTTGGGGTGCCAACAAAAGACACATTCAACCCCGACAATGACGTCTTTCAAAAAGGGAAACACCAGTTCAAAAAACAGTTGCGGATCGGTTTTAATGTTTTGATGCACTTTGGTTTTACCTTTTTGATCGATGATGCAGACTTACATTTTTCTTGTGTACAGATCGATCCCGCAGTAATATTTGTGTTGTTGGTTGTAGAATCTCATAATTTGGCCTCCTTTAGGTGGTGGGTTTTATGAAAATTGGCATTTCCATTATACCCTTCATCTGGAGGAAGGCCACTAGTATCATCAGCCTGGGCAGACGACAGAAAAATCGCGGTTTATAGTAAAAGTCTGTAGAAGCCCGGTCCAAGATCGGGCCGCTGCTCAGGCGTGGCTTGGCTTAATTGGCAATAATCCATACTCAACAAAGGTGCTCATGTTAAGCAGGAAGATTAATAATCTAATTCTATTGGTATCAATTGCTTTAGGGGCCACGCTAACAGTGAGTTTCGCTGAGGAAGAACCCCTATCTACCCTGGCTGAAAGCCGAGAGCAGTTGGAGTTGGCAAAGCTGAGGCATGAGATTATAAAACTTGAGATAGAAAATAAAAAACTCAGAAATGAATGGGATACAATCGTAGGGCTTGCCCCGTTCTTGACATCGCTTGTAGCTTTATTGGGTGTATTTATCACATTGTGGAAACATTTATCAGAACAAAGTCGACAACGTGATCTTGACCGAAAGAATATAGAAGAGATCGAACTTCGTTTACTGGCGGACCGGCGTGCCTATCAAAATGATGGAGCAGATGCCTAAAGCTGCGGCGATCTGAGAGATTTTATCTTTTTGAAAGTTTTTGAATATTATATCACTTTATATCCGGCACTGCTCAATATTAGCGTTAGCTCTAAAATTCGGAAAAGATATGAGCCACGATCATAGTCATGGAATAGGCAATTACAATCGTTCCTTTGCTATTGGTGTAATACTTAATATCATTTTCGTTGGTATTGAAGCCGGCTATGGAATATTGGCTGACTCGCTTGCACTGATAGCAGACGCAGGACACAACTTAAGTGATGTCGTCAGCCTGTTGCTTGCCTGGGGGGCAAACGTGCTCGCCACAAAAGCAGCAACAGAGAAGCGGACGTATGGCTTCCGAAAGGCCACAGTCATGGCTTCTCTGGCCAGTGCGATACTTTTGCTTGTTGCGCTCGGAGGCATCACCTGGGAAGCCAGTGGGCGGTTTTACAATCCGAAGCCTGTTGAAGGTATGACCGTAATTGTGGTGGCGGCAATCGGAGTCGTCATCAATACTTTGACGGCTTTACTTTTTGTCAAAGGCCAAAAACATGACTTAAATATAAGAGGTGCTTTCCTTCATATGGCTGCAGACGCAGGGGTATCCCTCGGTGTGGTTTTTGCTGGCATATTCATCATGGTCAAGGGTTGGCTGTGGATCGATCCTGTGGTGAGCCTTATGATCGTCGCTGTTATCCTTGTCGGTACATGGAGATTGCTTCGAGATTCCATAAACTATGCTATGGATGCCGTACCCGATAGCATCGATATCCGCGCTATAAGGAACTATTTGATGAGCTTTGATCAAGTCAATCGTATTCACGATTTGCATGTCTGGCCGTTGAGTACCACCGAAATTGCGCTGACTGTTCATGTGGTGGTGAATGGCGGCTTACTGGACAATAATTTCCTGCAGAACCTCCAGCAACATCTGCACGATCATTTTGGTATAGAACATTCAACAATCCAGGTTGAGACCTCCATGGGCGAGAATGACTGCATGCTGGATAGTAATAATTGCATTTAAGATGGGCTAAACCCATTCGCTGACGTGAAGGAATTGTTCAGGCGCGTATAGACGATATCCTCCAAGAGCGCAATCCGGTCCTTCCACCAATGGATGGGCCGAAATAATGGATAGCATTGAACAACGGCATTGAGGGCGACGGAAAAAAGGCGCCGTGCCTCATAGCGGGTATTCGGGGTTTAAACATTTCTCATGAAAAAAATTTCATATAACCTAGAAAAACTTGGTTTTGATAAATGGTTCCAGGGTAATTTTGATCCTGAGGGTTTGGAGGGGCTTGAGATAGCAAGAGTGATTGCTGTTTATAAAAACAGCTATACGATAAACAATGGTGAGAATGATGTTTTGGCTGAGTTGGTCGGGAAAATAATTTACAGCGCGGCTTCTCCGATTGATTACCCGGCCGTTGGAGATTGGGTAATTGCCAATTTTTATGATGCAAATACTTTTTCAATAATCCATGCGATCTTACCGAGAAAATCCCTGCTTAAAAGAAAGACACCAGGAAAGAAAATAGATTTTCAATTGATTGCCGCCAATATCGATGTGGCATTTATTATCCAATCCCTTGACGAAAATTTTAACCTCAGACGGCTTGAACGGTATCTGGTTATGATTAACGAAAGCAATATCAAGCCAATTGTATTATTAAGTAAAAGCGACCTTCTCACTTACGAAGAGGTTGTAAGCAGGATCGGCGAAATACAAAAAATTATGCCGCGTTTATATGTACAGCCGTTCAGTAATAAAAACGCATCCGGTTTAAAAAACGTCAAGGATCTTCTGAATCCTGGTCAAACCTATTGCTTGTTAGGATCTTCAGGTGTGGGCAAAACAACGTTATTAAATAATCTCATCGGTGAATCCAAATTTAAAACAAAAACAGTTAGAGAAAAGGATCGTAAAGGACGGCATGCCACAACGGTTAGGCAATTGATTAAGTTAGATGGCGGCGCAATGGTGATAGACACTCCGGGAATGCGCGAGCTCGGAAATTTTTCGGTAGAAACAGGCCTTGATGAAACATTTGCTGAAATAATAGAGTTGTCCCATAAATGTCAATTCAACGATTGCACTCATGCGAATGAAAAAGGTTGTGCCGTCTTAAATGCCATCGCAGATGGCCAACTACCCGAAAATAGATACCGGAATTACATAAAAATGAACAAGGAATCTATTTATAATGAAATGTCATATCTTGAAAAAAGGCAAAAAGATAAACAGTTTGGGAAACTCTGTAAAACGGTGATGGCGCACAAGAAAAATCGGACATAGCACCAATTGCATGCATATCGACTTCCTGCGCCGCCGATCCTATCGTTGCTCTGCCCAAGAAGCGGTTCCGGATGTTAAATAAGTGAGGATAAAATGACCCCATATTTCAATAATCCCTTCTTTTGGGAATCAAGGATTCGAGGAATCAAGGATTCGAGGAATCAAGGGTTCGAGTGATCCGCCATAGAACAGGCGGATAAAAATCTAAAGAACTTCGAAGCGTTGAAGGTCTGGCAGCAGCCAATGAGAAGGAGGTATGAGACATTATGAGAATCGCCATTACCAGAGGGGTAAGCCCCAGAATCGAACGGTGTGAACTCACTCACCTTGAGCGGGAGACCATCAATGTCAACCTTGCCAATGAGCAGCATAACCAATACGAGGAGTGTCTTACCGAGCTAGGCTGTGAAGTCCGGAGCCTGCCGGCGGAACCTGACCTGCCGGATTCCGTTTTCGTTGAGGACACGGCAATCGTGGTTGAAGAACTGGCCGTCATCACGCGACCGGGGGCGGAGTCCAGACGCCCAGAGGTATCGGGCATCGCAGAAGTGCTTGGCGAGTATCGGCGTTTGGTATATATTGTTGAGCCGGGGACGATTGATGGAGGTGATGTCCTGGTCCTTGATCACGACGTTTACATTGGCCAGTCCGGGCGGACCAACGAAGAAGGCGTAAGGCAGGTCCGGGCCATGCTCACACCCCTGGGGTACACTGTTATTGGTCTGCCAGTGAAGGCGTGTCTTCATCTAAAGTCTGCCGTGGGTCGTGTTGCACCAGACACGCTTTTGATCAATCGACAATGGGTTAATTCTACAGTTTTTGGTGGCATGAAGTTCATTGATGTCGATCCTGCCGAACCAGGCGCGGCCGGTGCGTTGCTCATTAGAGACACGGTGATCTACCCAGCAAGGTTCGAACGCACTCGCGAACGGCTGGATCGTGCAGGCATCAAAAATGTGGTGGTTAACCTTTCCGAGCTTGCCAAGGCGGAGGCGGGAGTTACCTGTTCCAGTATTGTGTTCGAAAAATAGCTTCACTCTGGACTACGAAGGGATTTATCTTGGTAAAAACTAAATTTCGACCCACTGGAAGCTGAAATTATGGTGTAACGGATAGAACCGAAGAGGAGATGAAAAGAATGAGAAACATTATGAGATCGGTTGCTTGTTTAATATGCTTGATCCTGGCCTTCGTTGCAGCTTGCAGACAGAAAACTCCAGAGACGGTAGAGATAAAACATTATCCTATCAACACTATGGACGAAGTTATTACTAAGTCGGATGTTCAATTCGATAAGGAAATTACCAGCGATGGAAATGGCTCCTTGCACATTGCTGTGAGCAAGCCTACCACTGTGAGGCTATATGAAACGGGAGATATTGACGTTGAAAATTCACGGCTCATCTACCAAGCCAAACTTCGCACCGAAAAAGTTGAAGGGCAGGTATTTATTGAGATGTGGTGCCATTTTCCCGGAAAAGGTGAATTCTTTTCCCGTGCACTCCAATCTCCATTATCTGGTAGTCAGGATTGGACATCGCAGGAGACACCCTTCTTTCTAAAAAAAGGTGAAAATCCTGACAATGTAAAGATTAATGTGGTTGTCAATGGTAAGGGAGATGTTTGGATTGACGATATTCGTTTGGTGAAAGGGCCTTTAAAATAAAAGACCAAAAAGCGCCGCACCGGGCCAATTTTTCGTGTTTCTGACCCAAAACTTCTATCACTTTGCGGTAACAAAACGTTTAATGACCATTAAAACATTGAAAACACTTTCTCCTGTTTTATATCTTCCCCATGGTGGCGGGCCATTGCCATTTTTAGGCGAAACAAGCCATGAGGATTTGGTTGATTTCCTAAAGGAAATTGTGAACAGATTAGGCAACCCTTCGGCAATTTTAGTCATCAGTGCGCACTGGGAAGAAGATCAACCAACGATTACGAGTGGAAGTCAACCCGAGGTAATTTATGATTACACCGGATTCCCGGCAGAAGCCTATCAAATTCAATACCCTGTCCTTGGGCATCCACAATTAGCAAGGGAGCTGTTTGAATTATTGAAAGCCGGTGATTTTAATCCGAGGTTGGATGAACGGCGTGGTTTTGATCATGGCCTTTTTATACCGCTCAAGCTCATGTATCAGAAAGCGGAAATCCCCTGCATTCAGTTGTCTCTTCTAAAAGATTTGTCCCCCAAAAAACACATCGCACTCGGAAAAGCGATATCTGCTTTACGTAAGAAAAACGTTTTGATTATCGGGTCGGGGATGTCTTTTCATAATATGCGGGCGTTCTTTTCACCGGAAATCGACAGTAGCAACCCATGCGGTGAATTCGATAGATGGCTGATAGAAACGTGCACGAACCCAAAGGGTTCAACCGAGGAGCGTGAGCGACGGTTGACGGAGTGGGAAACGGCACCATCGGCGCGATTTTGCCATCCGAGAGAAGAGCATCTATTGCCAATGCATGTCTGTTACGGGATTGCTTCTGATGAAACACCGGTAGCAGAAGTCGTCTTCAATAAAAAAGTCATGGGCAAAACAGTGACGAGTTTGCTGTGGTGATAGAAAGAAAATAGCATCGGATGCTGGAAATAATTACCAGGCAAGAAAGGAATTAACCGAAGAGATGATGATTCCAGACACCTTCAATCGTCGTAAGGGTCATTATCTGGGGACAGAAATCGATGAAAAATGGTGGAGACGGTATACGAAGGATAAATTTTTCGCAAGAGGAAACGGGAAATACTGGATTGATGATAAAGCGCTCTATTTTCGGCGATATTTGACCAAATATCCCATTGTGATTCCTTTTTCCAAGATAGTTGGATTGAAAATTGGAAAATCTCATGCCGGTAGATGGGCGTTTGGATTACGGGCGCTCAAACTAATCTGGGAGAAGGACAGTATACGGCTTAGTTCGGGGTTTGTCGTTTGCAGAAATCAACTGGAGACTGAGGCCTTCTTGAACGATCTTAAACGACGATGCAAGATCGGTTGATCTCATTTGAATGATGGTTCTACCAGATGATGATTAAATGAAAGGCTTCAAGATAGAAAAAGAAATTATAGGTAGTGCCCATCCATTAATTGTTTTTTAAAGATGGGCACCTGGTGACGTTTCCAATTCAGAAATGAGGATTTTTGTCCAAGGTCAAGGACATCAAGGGATTGCGCGGAGGCGGTCCGTGGTATGCCGCACCAGCAATCCCGCCGATTGACGCCGAGATTGAGCCAAAAGACCATTTATGGATAGAAAATAGCTATCCTATGACGGATAGAATCGAATCGAGGGGGAAGATGTTTGAAAAAGTTAAAGCCGCCAAGGAAAGACTGAAGAGGTATGCCAATGTCACCCCGGTTATGACCTCCCGGACCTTAAACCGGATGGTTGGGGCCGAAGTACATTTTAAATGTGAGAACTTCCAGCGGGTAGGGGCCTTCAAGTTTCGCGGTGCCTTTAATAGTATCTCTCAGCTTTCAAATGCAGAAAAAGCACGCGGGGTTATCACGTATTCTTCCGGTAACCACGCCCAAGCAGTCGCTCTGGTCGGTAGCATGTTGGATATTCGGACAACCATTGTCATGCCGGAGGATGCCCCTTCAACTAAGCGGGCGGCGACAAAAGCATATGGTGCAACCATCATTGAATACGATCCTGATAAAGGCACCCGCGAAAATATCGCCTGGGAACTTCAAGCCAAAAAAGGTTATACGATGATCCCGCCCTATGACCACAAGGAAGTCGTAGCGGGTCAAGGTACGGCTGCCCTGGAGATGTTTGAGGAGATCGGTAACCTCGATATGCTGCTGGTTCCCTGTGGCGGCGGCGGACTGTTAAGCGGTTCTGCCATTTCTGCGAAAGGCATGTTCCCGGAATGCAGGGTCATCGGCATCGAACCGGCGCTTGCTGATGATGCGACCCGATCATTTCATACCAAACAGCTTCATACGGTGAAAAATCCGCCCACAATCGCAGACGGAACCCGTACCCCTTCTTTGGGTAAGATTACCTTTCCGTTGGTTCTGGAGTATGTTGACAATATGAAAACGGTTTCAGAAGAAGCCATTATAAATGCCGTCCAATTTTTGTTTTACCGAATGAAACTTGTCGTTGAACCGTCAGGCGCTCTTGGCCTGGCGGCCCTGCTGAGTCAAATAGTGGTGCCTGAAGGCCGGGTTGGCATCATTTTAAGTGGCGGGAACATCGATTCGACGACTATGATCAGGATTCTGAATTTGTAAAGCATTAATTATCGTTATCCTATTCCATGTTTACCTTAAGCTACTTGCCTCAATTTCGCGCCACTAGCACCCTTCGCCGATTTTTAGCCGACATATTTTTTTACCGTCCGCCGATCGATCTTTAGTCGTCTGGCGGTTTCGGCATAAGAGCCCACCTGATTATAAATTCGGGTACAGTAAAGACGGCAGATCGCTTCGAGACTTAACTTCCCTTCCCGCATGGATGCAAAAAACCCATCATCCTGTTCTTGGGGTTTTTCCATGGCCGGGCGATACTCGCGGCGAATCATAATATTGCGGACGCACTGTTCGAGTTCGCGGATATTGCCCGGCCAGGTGTAGTCCAGGCCGAGTTTGTCCCGTATCCAGGACTTCACCTCTTCGGCCAGCCTCTCTCCTTCACTGCCGGCGATCCGCTGAGCAATGTAACCGACCAGATCCCAAATCACTTCCGGTGATTCATGAATTTGTTGGTACAAGGAAGGGGTTGTAATGATGTCCGAACATAACCGGTAATACAGGTCTTTTCTAAATTTGCCGGTCTCCATCGACAGATGGATGTCGCGATGGGTGGCCGCAACGATTTTACCCTCAAACGCCAACGTTTTGGTCGAGCCCAGAGATTGAAATGTGCGGGCCTGCATCACCCGCAGCAGTTTGACCTGTATCAGCGGGTCGAGTTCTCCGATTTCGTCCAAAAAGACGGTACCTTCGGGCGGGCAGACCTCTAACCAGCCCCGGCGGTCCTCTATTGCTCCGGTAAATGCACCCCGCCGATGTCCAAAAAGTTCCGACTCGACCAGAGTGGTGGGAAGCGCGGCCAGGTTGATGGGAAAAAATGATTCCGCAAAATCATTTTCAAAAGTAAGTGTTTCGGAATGGAAGGGAATATAACGTGACCGGCCAATGGCCGTAGCGACCAGCTCTTTTCCGGACCCTGTCGGCCCGATTATCAAGGTTACAAAATCACCCATGCATTGGAAAAAAGTGCGGCGATAGCGCTGCATGTCATGAGTGAAAATGGAATTCCAAACGGACGCCCTTAAATTGGCCGCCACCGACGACCGCCCGACGATCGCTCTGAAAATATAGAGAAATGCGCGGCGCACTTGAAAAATACAGGCAAAAACATGGGCCGTCTCCTCGCCTTTAGGTAAATTGTAGCCGTCGATATCAAAAAGACGACCCCAGTATTGGGCGAACTCCTTAAAAAATTTGTAGGTCTGGCCCTTTTGGGGATCAATGATGAGGTCTTTAAATTGTTGGGCGTAGTAGTGATAGAGTAAAAATAGAGCGGTGTCTTCGTAAAGTTCAAGCTCTCTGGGAGTCACCTTTACACTTTTTTTTAAATGCTCCTGGAGTTTGACAAGGATGGGGTAGGCCCGGTTGGTGATCTTGCGCGTATTGACCAGATGAAAATCGGGATCATCCCCTAATAGGTTCCAGTTGGCCTTAGATTCGTCAAAATCAGCTTGCAGCGCTTCACGTTCGAAATCAATGCGCTCCGGCAGAAAAGGATTGACATAATTGATCTTGGAAACGGCCTCCAAAAAGCGACGTTCCTCCGGGTCTAAAAACGTCATGGGTTCCTCCGTGAATATCAGCGGCGACGTGCACCATTGCTTCGGTATCAAACGACAAACAAACTTCTGAAAATATACAATTATTGTATATATTTCTTTATTATATTGTAAAAATTATAAAAATCAATCTAAAAACCAGTCATTTTGATGGAGTTTCGGTGTAAACTCAAGGAACAAAGTCTGTTCCGAAATCGACGAAATTTATCTTAACTGACTAAAAATATAATATTATATAAAATAACAGGTCGATATAAAATCCTTTTCATTTTCAATTATGCATATTTTGTATATTTAATACATTTTATGTATTTATTGTTTCCGTAATTTGGAAGGTCGTATGAAAAAATTTTCAACCCCAAAACTAGATTAATTATCAATATTTCAAATAGTTAATTTCCGAAACAGCGGTGAAATCAGATCTCTGGCACAGACATTGCTCCTACAACTGCGAAAAACCCCACACAAAAGGAGCTACCTATGGAACACATGAAGAAGACAATCGGTTCGATCATACTTTTTTTGGCAATCGGTTTGTTCGCTGGGGTGGGTCATGCGGCAGGGGTCCTGACCCCCATCGGTTCACGCCACCAACCCATTCAAATCCGTGATCATCACGTCAATGTGGTAATCAACAACGGTTTTGCCATGACCGAAGTTTACCAAACCTTTTACAACCCCAACACTGAGGAACTTGAAGCCATGTACAGCTTCCCGTTGCCTAAAAGTGCCAGTCTTTCAGAGGTAACGTATTATGTGGGCGAACGTGAAATTAACGGAGAAGTACTGGAAAAAGACAAAGCCCGGAAGATATACGAGGATGAAAAAAGTAAGGGCAACGAGTCCGGACTGGCTGAAAAAAATGAATTTTACACCTTCGAATTCAAAGTTTTTCCGGTGCCGGCCAACGATGAAACCCGAATTCGATTCCTGTACTATCAGCCGTTGAAAATCGACACTGGGGTTGGCCGCTACCTTTACCCTCTGGAGGAAGGCGGCACCGACGAGGTGGGCATGAGTTTCTGGACCACCAATACCAAGGTGGAAAACACATTCTCCATGAATTTGGAATTAAAATCGGCCTATCCAGTCCAGGACGTGCGCGTACCTGGATTTGAGGCCGCCACAACAATTACCGAACTGGAGGAAGGTCATCATAAACTGGAAATGCAGCTGACCGATATGAGTTTGACCCGGGACTTCATCTTCTATTACCGCCTGAAGGATGGTCTTCCCGGCCGGGTTGAGGTCATTCCCTTCCGGGATGATGAAAACGCATCTGGAACTTTTATGATGGTTATTACTCCGGGTGTGGATTTAAAGCCGTTGACCAATGGAGCAGACTACTGTTTTGTTCTGGACATATCCGGCAGCATGAAGGCCAAAATGACAACCTTGAAGCGGGGGGTAATCAAAGCACTGGAACAACTCAAACCAGAGGATCGTTTTCGCTTCGTCACCTTTGAAAGTTCCGCCCATGAGCTGACCCCGGATTGGATGCCGGTATCTACGGATTCGCTGGCCAAGGCGAAACAAATCATTGATCCGATCACTTCCAAAGGTAGTACAAATCTATATGACGGGCTTCAGTTGGGTCTCAAACGCGTGGATGCCGACCGCGCTACCAATATTATCTTGGTCACCGACGCGGTGACTAATACAGGTTTCGTTGATCCCATCGAATTTCACAAGCTACTACAAAAAGTGGATGTGCGCGTTTTTGGTTTTTTACTGGGAAACAGCGCCAATTGGCCCTTGATGCAAACGGTTGCCGAGACCACCGGCGGATTTTACGACAGTATATCGAATGTGGATGATATTATGGGTAAGCTTATGCTGGCCGGAAGTAAAATCAAGTACGAAGCATTGCTCAATGCCGATGTAAATATTTCGGGGGTCAAGGTGACCGATCTGACCGATGACACCTTCCGCAAAGTTTACCGTGGTGAGCAGCTGGTTTTCTTCGGAAAATACGAAGAAGGCGGTAATGCAGGGCTGACCCTGAAAGCCAACCTGACCGGTGAAGATAAGACCTACAGTACCGACTTTAACTTTCCAGCGATCGATACGGAAAACCCGGAACTGGAGCGGCTCTGGGCCCTGGCAACCATTGAAAAAATCGAAGCCATGGAACGCATTGGCCAGATGCCGCCATCTGAATCGGAAAACGCGATTCGCGATCTGGGTCTGAGCTATCAGATCGTCACTGATCACACATCGATGGTGGTGCTCTCTGATACCGCCTTTGCCGATCGCGGAATCGAGCGCCACAATCAGACCCGCGTCGCTCGCGAACAGCAGGCTAGGGTCCAGCGCGCTCAACAGCCGGTTAAAGGCTACCAGGTCGACAAGAAGAAGCCGGCGTTCAAGTTCAAGGTTCCAGACCTGGGTGGCGGCGGTGGCGCCATCGACCCGTTCACCGGTGCCCTATGTATTTTAGCATCCGCCGCGGGGATTGTCAGACTCGCCAGGCGCAGGAAAAATCGCTAAAATGACAACCCTTCGCCTGAGCCACATGATGATAACCACCATGCGTGAAGCAGTGGGACGTATACCCTACGTCTCACTGCTGCTCACCTTATTGGCTGTTTTCATCCACTTGACGAATGGCCTACGCGTTAACCTGATATTCGAGCGCAGCGCATTAGCGCATCTGGAGTTGTGGCGTTTATTGACCTGCCACTGGGTGCACCTTAACTGGGATCACCTGTTCTGGTCGGCAGCGACTTTTTTGTCTTTAGGATCGATTTGCGAATTTATAGACAAAAAGAAAACTTACGTGACGCTGGCCATATCGGTGTTCCTGGTTCCTGCTGGTATCTGGTACGTTCAGCCGGATCTGACGATTTACGGCGGGTTATCAGGTCTGGATTGCGCGCTTTACGCTTTGTTGTTTGCTCTGCTGATCAATCGGGAGGTGAAATCTTCTAACTGGGCGTGGACGTCAATTTATGCGATGGGATTAGTGGCGTTGCTCGGTAAAGTAACTTACGAAACCGTAACCGGGCAGACGATTTTTGTGTCCAATAGTCACCAGGGTATGGTCCCGGTACCCCTTTCCCATCTATTAGGTGGATTTGTCGGTTTGCTGGTTGGTTTCAGTGATGGGAACGATCAGGTATCCCAACAAAAAATTAAGGTTCATCCGGCTAAAGTGTATTTTTTCAAATTTTTCAGAGCTCTGACACCTATTTTGGTTGGTTGGACAAAGGATTCAAGGGGAGGAGGGGTCAAGGGCCAGGGATCGGTTCTTAAGAGTTGGGGCCATGTGCGACGGAAATCTTCAACAATCAGGGAGAACACATCTGAAATTATGGGCATTTCTATATCTCCTCTGATGTGAGGGGATCAATCTTAACGGGTTTAATATCCGTTTGTGAATAATATTTCCCCTTAAAATGCAAAGACTCATCGGCATATTTGGCCAATTGTTCAGCTGTTGGAGTGCAAATTCGAAAGGGCATCTGCTTCCTCATCATTGCACTGAATATATGCAATATTATATACAGCTATGATCATATGCCAACATGAAATCAACCCATTCAATCGAGTTTATCGAGAATAAACAATGCGACCATCGAAAATGGTCATGTCCACAGCTGCGTCGGCGATTTCCATGTGGTCGATGGTGTAGAGGTTGCGGTCGAGGACAATCAGATCGGCATGTTTGCCGGTAGAAATACTTCCGAGTTGATTACGTTGGCCGTGAACCGCGGCAGGTGTCAGCGTATAACCCCGGATCGCTTCATCAACGTGAATTCTCGATTGCGGATACCAGCCATCGGTGGGAGTGCCGTCCGTTCTCTGGCGGGTAACGGCAGCATGGATACCGATTAAAGGACTGGGATCGCACACCGGGCTATCCGAGCTAAGCATGACCGGTATCCCCGCATCGATCAAATCTCGAAAGGCATAGGTCCATCGCCCCCGGTAACCCACCGACGCGTCGATCATTTTCATGTCCAAAATCATATTGTGGGGTTGAACGGAAACGGCCACACCGGAACACGCCAGCCGGGGGATATCTTCCGGACGAATCATCTGGACATGCTCGATGCGATGATTGATCACCGGCAAAGCGGTATCGGTTCCAGAGCCGTTTTTTCCCTTGGTTCGTGCTTCGAACATTCGGATCAACTCGCCATTGGCCCGATCACCCACGGCGTGAATCATAACGGCCAGTCCCGCTGATTCTGCTTTCGTAATCGCCGCATCCAAATCCACGATAGAAATCAGGGGCATACCAAGATCAGCATCTAGATAGGATTCGTAGACCCAGGCCGTTCGGGCACCCATACCGCCGTCGGCGAAAAATTTCACATGTCCGATCCGTAAGCGATCATTGCCGCTACCGGTTCGAAAGCCCTGGGCAATGGCCTTATCCAGTTGTTCGCCGGGCAGAGTCACCCAGCAACGGAGGTCAAGATCTCCTTCTGTATCCAGCTGTTGCCACGAACGAAGTGCCAATTCGCCGTCTTGATCGTTCATCAACCGGGTATCATGGATGCCGGTCAGCCCCAGGCGATGGAGTTCGTGGATGGCATCTTTTAGTGCATCTTTTGCTTCTTGTTCCGATGGAGATGGAATGGCATCCCGGATAAGATTGATAGCCAGTTCCCGCAGAATGCCTGTGGGTCGGCCGCTTTCATCCCGTTCGATGAGCCCATCCTTCGGATCGGGTGTATTATCCTGAATGCCGGCGGCTTTTAACGCGAGGGAATTGACAGCGGCCAGATGCAGGTCGCAGCGCCATAGGATCACTGGATTGTGGGGTGAAATGGCGTCCAGATCCCGGCAATTCGGCATGCGTGGTTCCGGCCAATCCATCTCGTTCCAGCCCTGTCCGATAACCCATTTCCCCGGTGCCAATCGGCCGGCCCAGTCTTTGACCTTTCGATGTAAATGATCGAAAGAAGTAACATTCGCTAAAGCGAGGTGTTGTCGGTTTAGTGCCCATTCGAAGCAGTGAAAGTGTGCATCGGTCATACCGGGTAGCACCAGCCGGCCGCCAAGGTCGATCACTCGGGTGTGGTTTTGATGCGGCGGTTGAATGGTATCCCGGTTCCCAACGGCCAGAATCCGGCCCTCGCCGATAGCGACCGCACTTGACCGTGGAATCAAAGGGTCCTGGGTGTAAATATCACCATTTATCAGAATGAGGTCCGGCGTAGGTCTTTTCAGGCTCAAAACAGATAACCGTTTGGAAACGGGTCTCGGGGATCGATGACAAACGCATGCATGCCGGTAATATAGGCACTACCGGTGATTTCAGCAACTACCGCTTCCATATCGCCGATCCGTGTTTTTTCGATCAACCGCCCTTTAAACGTCGTATCCAGCGGACTGGTGTTGATATAGGGCTGGTTGAGATCGAGCAAACCCTTGTGATGGAAGAGTGTCATCTTGGCCGTTGTTCCGGTGCCGCAGGGAGAACGATCGATATGACCTTCACCAAAAACGACCACACTCCTTCCATACATGTTTTCATCGCTATTTGTATCATAAAATTCAGTCACATCAACGGTTCGAATGTCGCTGCGCAGGGGATGGGAAATCGTTAATTGCCGGTTGGCGGCGTCGATGACAGCCATGCCTAAGTCGGTTAATTGCTTGTGGTTTTCCTTGCCCAGGGATATGCCTAATTGAGCAATATCCACCATGGCGAAAAAACCACCCACGCAAACCAGATCAACCTCGATCCGACCCATTTCTCCCAAATCCAGTGGGCAGCCCGTTTGCCGAACAAAGGCCGGCACCATTTCAATCGTGACCGATTCGACCTTGCCTGCGTTAACGGTTGCAACGGTATGAACTTGGCCTGAAGGCGTGTCCACGGTCATCGCCTGTTTTCCCTCCCCCGTCGGCATGATTCCCATTTCGATCACCGTCATAACCGCGCCGATAACCGCATGACCACACAGGTAGGGATATCGCTTGGCATCCATATAGATGAGCCCAAAATCGGCTTTAGTGGTCACCGGTTCGGTGAAGAGTGCGGCAAATATGTTCCGGTGCCCCCTAGGCTCCCGGGTCAGCAACTGTCGGATATGGTCCATGCTTTCCATCAGGTGGAGACGTTTGTCGGCCATAGATCGTCCCGGCAGGTTTTCATGGCCGAAGATTAAACGGGTGGGTTCACCCGCGGTGTGTGAGTCGATGGTTACCAGTCGCGACGGAAATCGATGCGCCAGGGTTTCAGCCACCCGGGAAAAATCCATTATTTGAGGCTCCAATTCAGGGCATGGGAAAAATTTGTTTTCGAAAACTCCTATATTCTCCTTGGTGTTTCAGGAAGCACAATCACGTTCAGATCTGCCAACAACCGCAGAAAAAACAAAACCTGAAAACAACACTGCCTGCTTTCAGGTCTCATAGCGAAGGTTTTGTGGAAAAAACGGTCAGCTTGTTCATTCCAAGGGAATCAGGTGGCAATGGTGTGGTGATACCTGCACACTGACCGTCTCGCCAATGTTGTAGAGCCGTGTTCTCATCATACTGATGACATGAATTTCACGGTCGGAACCCAGTTCGATAAAGTAGCTGATTTCTCCACCCATGTAACTACGGTCTTTAATGCGACCCTGGAAGTGGTTCATCCCCTCCTCTGGATCAAATTCATCCTTAGGAAAAGCATCGAATCGCTGGGCTCGGACAATCATCTCCACAGGGTCGCCTTTGGAAAATCCACCTTTATTTTCTGCAAAGAGAAGATCACCGGTTTCAATTTTAACGTTTACGTGATGGTCGTCGACATCGACGACTTCGCCTTGAATGAAATTAGAGTGGCCCAGAAAATCAGCTACAAAATGGTTGGCTGGCTCATTGTAGACAGTTTCGGGGCCGCCTTCCTGTTGCTTTTGGCCGTCTTTCATGACGAGGATCTTGTCCGACATGCTCAATGCTTCACGCTGGTCATGGGTGACAAATATGGTGGTGACGCCAAGCATCTGCTGGAGGTTGTCTACCTCCCTCCGCATCTCCTCCCTTAGGTTTTCATCTAGCGCGGAGAGAGGTTCGTCCATCAGTAGCACATCCGGCTCGATCACGATGGCCCGTGCCATGGCAATGCGCTGCTGCTGGCCGCCAGACAGCTGGCTCGGCATGCGGTTCTCCACGCCGGGCAGGCGAACCATTTCCAGAGCCCGTGTCACCTTTTCTCTGATCGCTTCCCTTGACACATCCCGGTACTTTAGACCGAAGGCCACGTTGTCAAAGATGTTTTTGTGGGGAAACAGGGCGTAGTTCTGAAAAATCATTCCCAGGTTTCGCTTGTGGATCGGGGTGTCATTGATCCGGGTCCCCTTGATGAAAATATCGCCCTCGGTGGGTGCTTCCAGCCCGGCCACCATGCGCAGCAAGGTGGTCTTCCCGCATCCGGAAGGGCCCAACAGGGTCACCAGGCTCCCCTCTTCGATGTCAAAATCCATTTTTTCAACGGCGACAACCTTACCGAACCGTTTTAAAATGCCTTTGAATTGTACTATGGGTTGCTTCTTGTCGGTCGCCAATTTGCCCAGTCTCCCTGTTCTCGTTTATTCGATGCCGGGGTCGGACAGCTTCACTTAAGGAAGTCCGACTCCGGCGATCAAATGGTATTTACGACCATTGGTCTATCGAAAAGTAATCGTAACCGTTCACGAGTTTAAAGGTTAAGAGTTCAGGGGTTACCGGTTAAAAACAAGGTTGAATCCAAAAAGAAGCGGAAAACCTGTAAACTCATGGAACAGACAACCCTGAACGTTGAACATTGAACCTGTTAACGCAACCAGGCGATCTAGCTGCCCGCCTTGATCCTGTCCCATTTCTCCGTCCATTCCAACTGGTTGGCATTCCAGTAAGACGGATTGGCAAACAGGTAGCCGTCCAGTTTGCCGGTGGGATCGAAGGCCGGCATCTTCTTGATTTTGTCGGTCAATTTCACCTTGGTCGGATCCAGGCTGGGTGGGTAATTCTGTCCCTCGGACACGGCGATGGCCGCGGCCGGTTCCAGCATGAAATTGAGCAGCTTTTGTGCGATTTCCAGATCGGTGTCCTTCAGTACGAAGATGTATTCCATCCAAGAGTAGGTGCCCTTGGGGGAGAGGTAGCCGATAGGGTTGCCTTCCTGCTGCAGTGCGGCCACACGCCCGGACCAGGCCACCGTGGCGTAAATCTCATCATTGGCCAGCAGGCTCATCAGTTCGGCGCCGGAGCTCCAATATTTTTTCATCAGGCCGCGCTGTTCACGCAGTGCCGCCCATATGGCCTTCAGGTCGGTCATATTGTTTGGGCTCTGGCCGGTGTGCAGCGCCGCGTACCACATGTTGGTCCTGAAGTCGCCGCCCCAGCTGCCAATTTTGCCTTTCAAGCCTTTGTCCCACAACAGGGAAGCACCCAGCTTTTCGGCCTTCTCCTTGCTGATATGCTTGGTGTTGTAGGCAATGCCGGTCTGTCCGAGATCGTAGGGGACGGCCGAGAGGGTGCCCTTGGTAATCTCCCGCAAGGGTTTGATCATTGAAGCCATGACATTTTTGAGGTTGGGGATTTTGGATTCATCCAAAACCGATGAAAAGCCCAATTCTGTATAGCGGGCATAGTCGAAAACGGCACTGAGATGAGCGAGGTTGAACTCCCCACCCGGCGGATAAGAGGCTTTGACGCGTGTCAGGTATGAGTTCATGTCACCGAACTCACCATCGACGACCTCGATGCCCGTGGCTTTGGTAAAAGGCTTGAAGGCGTGTTCCCGGAATGCTTCGGAAACCGAGCCACCCCATCCGTCGAATCGGATGGACTTGGCCGCCCATGCATCTCTGACGGCGCTTCCAAAGGGCGATCCCACCAGCCCGATAGATGCGCCGGCAAGGCCGAGGTACTTGAGAAAGTGACGCCGGCTGAGCTTGCCGTTTTTATACGCCTCGTATACCCGATCCATTTTTTCTTTCGTTACGTTGTCCATTGACCCTCCTTTTAGATGATGGTTGGTTATGTCTTTACTTTTGAGAACTTGCGGGACAGGTAACCTGCCAGCAAAGGGGTGGCGACGGTCAGCACAATCATGACGGCACCCAGGGCATTGATTTCCGGGCTGATGGAATTTCTCAGCATGCTGAAAATTTTCACCGGGACCGTTTGATTTTGGGCCGTAGCCCAGAACAGCGTCGCCGTGATATCATCGAACGAAATGGTAAAGGAAAAAAGGGCGCCGGCCAATATGGCTGGCAGTAAAAGCGGGAAAGTGACTTCTCTAAAGGTCTGAAATGCATTGGCGCCCAGGGATTTGGCCGCCTCTTCGTACTCTTTTTTAATGCCCACGAGACGGGCCTGAACGATCAACAGCACATAAGGCAGGGTCAGCACCACGTGCCCAATCAGCAGCAGGGCAAAACTCTTGGGCTGCTGGAGCCATCGCAAAAACAACAGCAGCGCAACACCCAAAACCACTTCCGGAATCATGATCGGTGCTAATAGCAGGGTGTTAAGGGTGTTTTTGCCGGGAAATTCGAAACGGATGAACGCCAGGGCGGCAAGAATGCCGATACCGGTGGAAAACACCGCCGTCAGCGAGCCCAGAACGAGCGAGTTTTTAAAGGCGTCAATGATCGATTCATTTTGAGCCAGTTTGATGAACCACCGAAAGCTGACACCCTCCATGGGGAAGATCCCGAATTGTTTGGGATTGAATGCAAGCACAATGACCACGACAATGGGGGTGAACATGAATATGTAGACGAGAATCGTGTAGATTCTGATCAATGCCCATCCCGGTGAGAATTGTCTCATGGGTTAATTCCCCTGAAAGCTTTTGAAGATCTGGTTGATGCCCAGATAACGATTGTAGGTCCACACGATCACAAACAACAGGGAAAGCAGGATCACGCTGATGGCCGAGCCGAAGGGCCAGTCCAGCGTACCGATGATCCGCTTGAAAATAAGATTGGCGATCATGTCGTTGCCCGGGCCGCCCAGTATCATGGGGGGCAGATAGGTCCCGGCCGTCAGTACGAATACCAGCAGGCAACCTGCGCTGAGACCGGGAAGGCTCAAGGGGAGCGTTACCTCGCGAAACGCCTGCCATTCGGTGCATCCCATGCAGCGAGCGGCTTCAAGAAGGCTCTTGTCGATGCCTTCCAGACTGACGTAGATATTCAGGACCATGAACGGCAGCAGATACATGATCAATCCCATGAGCACGGTGAATTCATTGTAAAGCATGGATATGGGCGATTGAATCAGCCCGATCTTCAATAGGAAGTGGTTGATCAGTCCCGAATCGCCCATGATGTTGATCCAGCTCATGGTACGGATGATGAAGCTGACCCAAAACGGCAGCATGATGAGCAGAAGAAAAACCTGTTTATAGCGGCTTTCGCTGCGGTAGAAAAAATAGGCGGGGATATAGCCCATGACAACGCAGATAATGACGGTCTCAAAGGAGATGCGAATCGTTCGAAGGAGAATTTTGGGATAGAAGAAATCTTCGAAGAATTTGGCGTAATTCCCAAACTGGAAGGCAGGAATGTCCGCTCCGCTGGGGGCGCGCAACCAGAAGCTATAAACAACTACAAAACATACCGGCACAACTAAAAGCAGAAAGACGGCTGTTAGAGACGGTGCTAAGAGTGCCCAAGGCTTCCAGGATTTGGATTGCATACAATAGTAAAACACACGGCGGTTTTAGCCAGTTTTCCTGTCCGATTGAGAAGTATCCTATAATAGATTGACAGCAATGTCAAGAGAAGGGCAGGTTAGCAGGATTGAGGAACGAATTATTAAACCAGCCCCTGGTCCAGCATGGCATCGACGACTTTGATGAACCCGGTGATATTGGCACCCACCATGTAATTCCCGGGATATTCGTACTGCTCGGCGGCGTCCAGGCAGGTTTGGTGAATCTGCTTTATGATGATCTTCATCCGTTTATCAATCTCTTCACGGGTCCAGGTTAGCCGCATATTGTTCTGGGCCATTTCCAAGCCCGATACGGCCATACCACCAGCATTGGCCGCCTTGGCCGGAGCATAGAGAATACTTTCCCGATGGGTAAACAACTCCACTGCTTCAGGGGTACAGGGCATGCTGGCTCCTTCGCAGACGACGCGGATACCATTGTTGACCAGATTGTAGGCGTCCTTTTGGTTGATTTCATTTTCCGTAGCACAGGGAAAGGCGCAGTCGGCCCGGTGTGACCACAAGGGGTGATGATCCAGGGTGGCATCTGCCGGTATATAAACCGCATACGGGTATTTATCCGCGTATTCGGCGACACGGCCCCGGCGGACGGTTTTTAAACGATTTAGATAGGTCAATTTATCTAAATCGATGCCTTCCTCATCGTAAATATAGCCGGAAGAATCCGATGCGGTGAGGACGGTACCCCCTATGGCGACCAGTTTTTCAATGGTATGGCGGGCGACATTGCCGGCACCGGATACCAGACATTTTTTGCCTTCCAGCGTCTGGTTCCAGCGGGTGGCCATCATTTCTGCGGTAAAATAGACACAACCGTAACCCGTGGCCTCGGGGCGCATGAGGCTTCCCCCCCAGCCCAAACCCTTGCCGGTCATAACACCCTCAAATCGGTTTTTGAGTTTACGGTACATGCCAAAAAGATATCCGATCTCCCGGGATCCGACCCCGATATCTCCCCCCGGTACGTCGGTGTGGGGGCCGATATGTCGGAAGAGTTCGGTCATAAAGCTTTGACAGAATCGCATCACTTCCATATCCGATTTACCCATGGGGTCGAAATCGGAGCCACCACTACCCCCACCCAGGGGCAATGTTGCCAGCGCGTTTTTAAATACCTGCTCAAAGGCAAGAAATTTTAAAATACCCAGGGTCACGGATGGATGAAACCGGAGCCCTCCTTTGTAAGGGCCAAGGGCGTTGTTCATTTCAATGCGAAAACCGGTATTTACCTGAACTTTCCCGCGATCGTCCATCCAGGGTACCCGAAAAATGATGATCCGTTCGGGCGCGACCAGACGTTCCAGGATGCCGGCCTTGCGGTAGACAGGGTTTTTATCCAGGACCGGCAGGATGGCTTCCATCACCTCGCCGACGGCCTGATGAAATTCTTTTTCTCCCGGGGTCTGAGTTTTGACTCGGTTAATGATTTCATCCATATTGGGTTCCTCGAATAGATTAAACGTTGTTTTTGGTCATGCCAGGGATTATTATCACATTCAATTTAAAGGTGTAAATACGCATTCGAAATGGATTAAATTGACTTCAAGGATCGGTCCTGTTAATGGGTCAAGTAATTATGGTCGCCGGGAGCGCTCTATTTCCCGTTTGCCCGTTCAGGTCGCGTAAGGTAAATATGAGCTGACGGGTCAACCGGCTACCGGTTCAGGTTTATCCAGTTCAGGTTTAATCGGGTTAGAATATGACTATCAACCTACAAGGCGGTACGATATGGCCAAACCGAAACTAAAGGAACATGCCATCGATAGGGAATGGTGCAAGGGGTGCGGCATCTGTATCTATTTTTGTCCCAAAGATGTCCTCGAACTGGATGAAAAGGACAAAGCGATCGCCGCGCGGCCCGAAGACTGCATTTGCTGCATGATGTGTGAAGAACGATGCCCGGACCTTGCTATCGAAGTCATCACCGAATCCAATGAAGGCGGCGCCAATGAAAGGTAATATCAAATTTATTCAGGGCAACGAAGCCTGTGTGGAAGGAGCCCTTTACGCCGGGTTGAACTTTTTCGCCGGCTATCCGATTACACCTTCTTCCGAAATCGCCGAAAACCTGGCTTTGCGACTACCACAGCTGGGGGGGAAATTTATTCAGATGGAGGACGAGATTGCATCCATTTGCGCCATTATCGGTGCATCCCTGACCGGCAGCAAAGTCATGACCGCCACCAGCGGTCCCGGTTTTTCCCTGATGCAGGAAGGAATTGGATATGCCGTGATGGCTGAGATCCCTTGCGTCATCGTCAGTGTGATGCGGGGAGGACCCTCCACGGGGTTACCCACCGCCGGTGGTCAGGGGGATGTGATGCAGGCCCGGTGGGGCACCCATGGAGATCACGCCATCATCGCCATGACCGCATCCAACCACCAGGACGTGTTCAAAATGACCGTCGAGGCATTCAACCTGGCCGAGACTTACCGAACCCCGGTGATTTTACTTTTGGATGAAGTTATCGGCCATATGCGGGAGCGCCTGGAACTGCCGGAACCGGACGACATCCCGGTGGTCCAACGGCTGAGAACCTCGGTTCCTGGCGGCGTCGATTACCATCCCTATCTGCCCCGGGAAGACGGTCGATTGCCCATGTCTGATTTTGGCAGCGTTCACCGGTACAATATCACCGGCCTGTATCATGATATGTGGGGGTTTCCCACGTCTAATCCCGAGATCGTTCACGGACTAATTCGACACCTGGTGGACAAGATCGAGAACAACGTAGATGACATTGTCCATTACAAGGAATTCTACCTTAACGATGCCGATATTGTGCTCATATCTTACGGTTCATCGGCCCGATCCGCCCTCCATGTGGTTGAGAGCCTGCGTCCCCGGGGAATTCGTCTGGGAATGCTTGAGCTGCAGACCCTTTGGCCGTTTCCTTCCGACATTGTCAAGCACAAGTGTAAAAATGCCCGGCATATAGTGGTCGTGGAAATGAACGTGGGCCAGGTGGTCCAATCGGTCAAGCAGGCAGTGGGTGCTCCTGATCGGGTGGTACTGGCCAACCGGATCGACGGGATGTTCATCTCGGATAGAGATATCAAAAATATCCTGCGGGTAATTCAGGGTAAAGGGGTGTAATAATGGCGATTAAAAATTATATTCGTGAACGATTTTTCCCCCATATGTGGTGTGCGGGATGCGGACACGGCACCGTGCTGAACGGCATGCTGCGAGCCATCGAGTCCCTGGGGTTCAGTAAAAACGAGATCGTGATGGTATCCGGAATCGGATGTTCGTCGCGTATCAGCGGGTATGTGGACTTTCACACGCTTCACACGCTCCATGGTCGTGCGCTGGCGTTTGCTACGGGCGTAAAACTGAGTTTGCCGGAGTTGAACGTTATCGTCCCCATGGGGGACGGTGATGCCTTGTCCATTGGCGGCAACCATTTTATCCATGCTGCCCGGCGAAATATCGATATGACGGCGCTTGTGATGAACAACCGCATTTACGGCATGACCGGCGGGCAGTACTCTCCCCTTTCCGGCTATGGTATCATGGCCACGACGGCACCGTACACAAACATCGACCACGATTTCGATGTGGTGGAAATGGCCACGGCGGCTGGGGCCACATTTGTCGCCCGTACCACCACCTACCATGTCCGCCAGATCAAAGACATTATTCGACAGGCAATTCTGCACGAAGGGTTTTCAGTGGTGGAAATCCTCAGCCAGTGCCCCACTTATTTCGGCCGGAAAAACAAACTGGGTAGCGCCGTGGATATGATGGCGGCCATGAAAGAGATTACCACCCCGATCGGTTCAAAGGCTAAAAAGGAAAATCCGGACCTGATTGAGCGGGGTATTTTTGTCCAAAAAGAACTCCCTGTCTACAGCAGCGAATACGATAAGATTATTGAACGGGCGCAAGCGGAGAAATAAGCGATGATTCGACCAGACAGGTTTACCCTCACCATCGAAGTGGTGCCCCCGGATGGTTCGGATGCCCAGCCGCTTTTGTCGGAGTTATTAAAATTGACCAACCTGAAATTTGACGGATTCAGCGTGGCCACTAATCCCCTCGCCAAACCATGCATGAGTGCCATGGTAATTTGTGCGCTGATCGAAAAACAAATCGGTAAACCGGCTATCCTGCACTGTACGCCCCGTGACCACAATCGATTGGGGGTTTTCAGTTTACTTACCGGTGCCAAAGCGCTGGGAATTGAAACGGTACTGGTGGCCACCGGAGATTTCGTCGCTCTAAAAGATCGGGAACATACCCGTTCCGTGTACGACATGAATGTCTTTGATCTTGTGGAAAAGGCGCGGGAGATCGGGCTAAAAACCGGCGTCGTGCTGGATCCCAATCCGGGGTCTCCCGGTTTTGAGGAGGCGGTAAAAAGGTTGGAACGAAAAGTCGCAGCCGGAGCGCAATTCGTTGTCACTCAGCCGGTTTATGATGTTAGCGGCGTAAATCTGCTGGCTGAGGTCACTCGACATCTGGGCGTGCCTTTAATGATGGGAATCCTACCCCTGCGAACCGCCCGCCATACTGAATTTTTGCATCACCGTGTATCGGGGATCTCGGTGCCCAAAGCCGTTCGCGAACGAATGGCCCAGGCCGATGATACCGTCGCTGAAGGAGCGGCCAACGCCAGGGAGATGCTTGCCGCGGCCCGGGGATCTTTTGCCGGTGCGTGCATCATGCCCCCTTTTAATCATTACGAAGTGATGGCCGAAATTATTGAAACAGGTGATCAATAAGCGGCGCTGCGATTTATTAACGTTACCAGATGGCCAATTTATTTCGAATCGAAAATATCGGCAACATCCTTATTGAGCGCAGCCGCAAGGCCAAACGGATCAATATTACCGTCCGGCCGTTTAAAGGTGTCCGGGTAGCCATCCCTTATGGCGTTTCCATAAAGGAAGCCCAGGCCTTTGCCGAGTCCAACCGGCGGTGGATTCAAAGGCAGCTGGTAAAAACGGCCAAAGCGGAAAGAGACCACTCAATTTTTTCTGATCACTTTAAGGATATTGATTTCGGCGTTGCTAAAGGGACCCTGGTTCAACGCCTGGATGAACTGGCCCGGATCCATGGATATCGGTACAATCAAGTCAATATCCGTAATCAGAAAACCCGCTGGGGAAGCTGTTCGGCGAAAAACAATATAAGCCTCAACATAAAGCTGACGCGTTTACCCAAACACCTGATGGAGTATATTATCCTCCACGAGCTGGTTCATACACGGATAAAGAATCACGGCCGACTATTTTATGCCCAGCTGGATCGTCTCGTGAGTAATCGGAAAGAAATGGATAAAGCGTTAAAAGTCTATGGTATCGGGTTGTTGTAAATATCTATAAAAGGCAGGAGGCGGGATGGAAATAACGGATTTTAAAAAATTCGGTTATGAATTTGTCGACTGGATTGCCGACTATATGACCGATGTCGCCGATTTACCGGTGATGTCAAAGGTGGCGCCTGGAAATATTAAGGGGAAAATTCCCTCCGCGCCACCCATCGGTAGGGAAGGGATGGAGCAGATCTTTTCCGATTTCAAGGATATCATTCTGCCCGGCATGACCCATTGGCAACACCCCTCCTGGTTTGCGTATTTTCCGGCCAACAATAGCCCGCCGTCGATACTCGCCGAACTGCTCACTGCCGGTTTAGGGGCCCAATGTATGATCTGGCAGACGTCCCCGGCCGCTGCTGAACTCGAAGAGACGGTAATGGCGTGGTTGCGGCAAATGCTGGGGTTACCGGAAGATATGGAAGGCAGTATACAGGATACGGCCAGCACGGCCACCCTTTGCGCGTTGCTGACCGCCCGGGAGAAGGTCACTGGCTTCGAATCCAATGAAATTGGCCTAAAAAAACCGTTGACCATCTATGTGTCCCAAGAGACCCATTCGAGTATTGAAAAGGGCGTAAAGATCGCCGGGTTCGGCAAGCAGGCAATTCGATTTATAGCCACTGATGACTCCTTTGCCATGATGCCGGCGGAGCTGGATAAAGCGATTTTGAACGATAAAAAAAGAGGGCGACAACCCGCCTGCGTGGTAGCCACTATCGGCACGACCTCCTCCACCGCCGTTGATCCTCTATCGGAAATCGGCCCTATCTGTCGACGCCACGATGTGTGGTTACATGTGGATGCTGCCTTTGCCGGAACCGTTGCGATTCTGCCGGAAAAACGAGATATCCTAATCGGCGCGGAATTTATGGATTCGTTTGTCTTCAATCCTCATAAGTGGTTGCTGACCAATTTCGATTGTTCGGCCTATTTCGTTAAAGATCCGCAGGCTTTGATCCGAACATTTGAAATCCATCCCGAATATCTCAAAACCGGACAAGATGCCCAGGTGAAAAACTACCGGGATTGGGGGATCCAGTTGGGTCGCAGGTTCAGGGCGCTGAAATTGTGGTTTGTCATTCGTTCTTATGGGGTCGAGGGCCTGCAGGCAATGGTGCGGAACCATTTGCGTCTGGCTGAAATGTTCGGCCAATGGGTGCAAGCTGATGACCGGTTTGAGTTAATGGCGCCGATAAACTTCAGCCTGGTCTGCTTCCGGATAAATGACGGTCGCCCGGAATCCGGATTGAATGAATTAAATGCACGCTTACTGGAAGCCATTAATCATACCGGAAAGGTGTTTCTTACCCATACCGTTTTAAGGGAAAAGTACGTTTTGCGAATGATGATTGGCCAGCGGACCACACAAGAAGCGCATGTCCGCCAGGCCTGGGAGTTGATAAAGGAGTCGGCCCATGGGTTGGGAACGGATCCCGGGCCTTAAAGGTAAAGTATATATTCCGGATGCCAGGCCCGGGCAACCGAAGAAGCATTCGTGCAAAGATTGCCATGCCTGCCAGATGTGCAGCGATGATCGCTGCAATGTCTGCCGGACCTGTAGTAACCCAACCGACAAAAAGGAACCTGATTCGTAACGTTATCCTTTGACACCCTTGAAAAAGCCCCCTTTCCATATTGGATCATCTCTCGATTAGTTGTCGTTTCAGATCAAAGAAGGCTGATAATCGCACTTGTTTAGGTATGATCAGTTAGGGCTCAAGGATTCGAGGATTCAAGGATTCGAGTCAAATGCTAACTGAGCTGATAAAAGCATTAGAAGCGGTTTCAAAATTGCGCCTGAGGCCCAATATCGGTGTTGGGCCATTAAATTTAATCCTCGAAATATTCAATATATTCCTCCGGATAAATTCAATGGCCCGCCTTGACCTTGAACCTGATCCACAATTTTGAAACCACTTCTAGAAACCAAACACTTTAATCTTTGGATCCTCTTCTCCACCACAATTGGAGAAGCCCCCGGCTATATAGCATTAACGCTTTCCCACCGGGAAAGGCAATCCCTTATCACCCCTGGTAGATGTGGGTGACGATATCGGAAAGATCACATTGAATTCGATTGTCCTGTAGCAATCGTATGACTTTTTCAATCTGTCCGAAATTGTCGCTGATCAGGTTTACACCGGTTGAACTTTTATCCAGACGGAAGTTAAGATTTTCAAGCATTTGGATTGTTTCATGGTATTTGTTTACCCGTAATGCCATAATTGAATAATCGGACATATAGAAAACGGGTAAAGTGTCGTTCTCCGGGGATAGTTGTTCATCGGTTTGGTTTTTTAAACTATTCGGGACAATCTGCAAATTTGGCATGGCCTTTATCCGTGCTTAGATTCTTTTGTAGAACGATCCGAAGAATATTTTTTTTACTGGCCGAATTCTCCGAAAGATAATAAACACATGGAGCTTTAAAAACTTTTTTTTAACCTGAGTTATTTCTTTTTTTACACTTGTTTCATCATCGCAAAACGTCGTCAGGCATGTTAACGGCCTCACATCAGGAGGAAAAATACATGGGCCGGTGCCATTTTTAAGGAAGATGCAATCGAATGTAAAAAAAGGCACCTCGTTTTGCAGACAGGCGGCGATGATGTTCCGCAGTTCACCGGCAGCTGTTAATAGATAGACAAAGTCCTCTCTACTGATGACGGCATCGAGGTCCAGATTTCGACAACACAGTCCTTCACAGACGGTATAACATCTTTGCAGGAGATCCCCGGCGCTAACCCGCAGTTCGTTCTCAGCCCTTTGGATTTGTCCACAGATGTTTTTCAGCGAGCTGTGTTCCTCGGGGCACAAATCGTTGATTAACCGGGTCGCCTGTTTAAATTTATACTGTAAGCTCATGAGTCAAAAACAGATAAATTTAATTTCCTGCCTGATCATTCCAAAACCTGTTCAAATCTCCGAATGATCGATTCATCCAGCACGCCTAACCGGCGGGCTATTTTTGGTGTCAACAAAGCAAACGATCCTTTTGCTTTCGCGCATATGTTTTCGGTTGTATCGATGAGGTGCGCTTCCAGGATCGCTTCGCGTTCGGAATTTAAGCGGCTGATCCATCCTTCAGCCCGTATTTCGGTTTCAACATAGAGCGGGTGGAGAAAATCAATTGTGATGGATCGGGTGAGTATCAACTTCCTGATCATATGATGGGCGGTCCAGCTCATCACTTCATCCAAAATGGTTGATATTACACCGCCATGGAGAAGACTCCGCCATCCGCATAGTTGCCGGGGCACCTTTAGCCATGAAAAAACCGTTTTTTCGTTCCCGTAAAATTTCATCTGTAACCCGATGGGATTATCCGGGCCGCAGGCAAAGCAGGCGCGGTCAGCATCAAAATTTTCGAGTTCCGTTAACCGGCTTTTGTCGATTGTCGTTATTTTCATTTTAGCGGGACGCTCACCGAATTTGTTATTTTTTATAGGATTAAAATTCCCAAGAATTTGATATTTGTCAAGCAAATATTGAATTGGGTGTGTTATATTAGTTCTCCATTTTGTTTACGCTCATTTAGGGGTGCGTTCCCGGATAATGATTTTACGGCATTTTTCCCATCTGCTTTGACATAAAACATAGCGTGGTCGGCTAACGTAAGTAGACCGGCAACATCAGTGGCGTCGTCTGGATAGGTGGCTACGCCAAAGCTTGCCTGCAACTTGAGGTGGTGTCCATGGTCTGAAAGATAGGTGGACTTGTTGATCTCCGCCCGGATCGCTTCAGTTTTTTGGACGGCCCGGTTTTTACCTAAGCCGGGTAAAACGACCACAAACTCATCTCCTCCGTAAGCCACGCCATATGCCGGTTCAACCAAAGAATCACTAATTGTTTTTGCGAGTTCCTGAAGTGTCTGACTGCCCTTAAGATGACCATAGGAATCGACGACGCTTTTGAAGTTGTCAATGTCCATGAAAATAAGTGAAACAGGAAGTTTGTTATTCGTATTTTCTGAGATGAGATTTTCAAGGCTATTGTATAAATAGCGGCGATTGTAAAGACCCGTTAGGTCATCATGTATGGCTAGATCGTGGATTTTTTGATAACGACGCATGTTCTCAACCGCTATGGCGGCGTAATCGGCTATGATCGAGAGCAAAGATAAGGTTTTGTTTTCCAGCCTACTGGGATTAATAACCTCAATAACTCCCAATGTCTTACCGCCGAAGACGAGGGGCACACAAATGATCGAATGGGTGGTAAAATTAGAGAGTTGATCCACTCGATTTGAAAAATATTCACTATTTTTTACATCTTCAATTACCATCGGTTTTTGTTGAGCCGCTACCTGTCCGGCAATCCCTTCGGATAAAGGCAAGCGGATGTCCTTTACCAATTTAAGGTCCAGATCAATACTCAATTCAAAGTGAAGTTCATCCGTCTCTTCATCGATCAAGAGTAATGACCAATTCATAGCAGGCAAAAGATCCTTGATCTTTCGTAAAATCTTTTCTAACAAGCGTTTTGAGTCAAGTTCAGAAGTCAACGCTTTGCCCAGTTCAACACATGCGTTCAGTTCGTGGTGGGTTAAAAGGTTTTTATTTTTCATACAGAGAATCCATTATCTATATCATCATGTTTACTTATAGCCGATCTTTGCCCCTAAGGGTATGTAAAGGCACCCTTATCGGGCGGAAGTTGATACGCGCATACGCCCATGCCTCGTAAGGGCATTACAATAATAATCATAGTACCGGAATATAGTGGTTGTCAAAAAAACGTTCCTAAATACATCGTTTTTTTCTACAACCACCTATGCCGCAATTCTGCCATTCGGAATATAAATATGAAAAGCGGTATCACCCGCGCTCAAGGAAAAATGTTAGACTTGTGCCCATCCATTTATTGTTTTTTTTAAAGATGGGCATGTTGTGACGTTTCCAATCCAGAGATGAGGATTTTTGTCCAAGGTCAAGGAAATCAAGGGGTTGCGCGGAGGCGTACACGTGGTACGCCGCACAAGCGATCCCGCCGATTGACGCCGAGATTGGGCAAAAAGACCATTTATGGATGGAAACTAGGTTCGGTCGCATCTGTCAATTATTTCCATTGCAGTGATTCATTTTGTAATCAATTGAAAAATTATTCATTGACAATCAATGCCAGGCCAAATATAAACTGAATATTCAGTTAATAGCCAGCACGGATCCATCTCCGTCCATGCGAAAAACACAAACAGCCGAGACCCGTAAGCCGGAAATACTTGAGAATTTCTACCAGGTAATTATCCAAAAGGGTATTGAAGGGGCATCTTTTGGTAAGATCGCCCGGCGGATGAACATCCATCCCAGCCTTATTATCCATTATTTTAAAAATAAAGAGAACATGACGCTGGCGCTGGCCGATTTTCTCATTGAAAAATACGAAGCGCCCGAGTTTTTACAATTTAACCATATCGAGGATACGGAAAAGCGGTTTCATGCTCTGATGGATACTATCTTTTCATTAGAGTGGTCCCGAACTATCGACCCCGGTGTTCACTTTTGCTTTTACTACTTAAGTTTTCGGAATTCAGATATCCGCAAACGGTATGAACGCATCATTCGCCGGTTTCGGGATTACCTAATTAAAGAATTTGAAGCTTATCGGAAAAAAGACATCGTGAAGATACGTAATACCCGTATGGCGGCTGATTTGATCGTTACGCTAATGGAAGGGCTTGAATTTCATGCACGCTTTCTGTCCGAGTCTCAGCCTTTTGAGCATTTTGCGAATAATGCCAAGGAGCTGGCTGTGAAAATGTTAACGTTCGAAGGTTGAAGTTTGATTGCTGCAGGGTTGATTACATAGCCACATAAGCACCCCGGTTTAGGTTAGGATTGATGGTACAAGGAGCAAGCCATGCGTGATTTCGAAGATGATTACACCGACGACTACAAGGGCAGGGATATTGCCACCGCACAGGAAGAAGCTCGGCAGATGGTCGATACCATTCTCACTTTACCCCATGAAACGACGCGTAAAGTGCGAGAGGAAATTGCTCTTAAGACGGTCCGCAATTTTCGGGACCATATCAACAAGGGCTTCCTCGACTATCGTAAATCGGTGACCGAGGCGACCAACTTCGCCCTAACTGAATGGACCGGCGAGGGATCGGTTTTGGTGGATGCCCTCGATCGTAAGTTTCTAGACCTTTTGGGCGGGTTCGGATTGTACTCCTATGGGATTCGGCATCCCAAGATCATCGCGGCTGTCAAAGCCCAGCTGGATCGGTCACCTCAATACAGCCAGGAAATGCTCGATCCGCTGCGAGCGCAATTGGCGAGGGTTCTGGCGCTTTTGACACCGGGTAAGATTCAATACGGTTTTTTCGCCAACTCCGGGACGGAAGCCGTGGAAGGGGCCATGAAACTGGCTAAGCTTTACACCGGGCAAAAAGGGTTTATCGCCATGCTGAAAGGCTTTCATGGAAAAACCCTGGGCTCTCTTTCCCTGATGGGAAAAAAGATTTTCCGTAAACCCCTTTTGCCGCTCCTGGAAGGTGTACACCATGTCCCTTTCGGCGATGCCAAGGCAGTTGAAGCCGTAATTTTCGCCGCCAAGGCGGTGGGTGATGGTATCGCCGCCGTTGTGGCCGAACCGATTCAAGGAGAAGCCGGGGCAGTGGTGCCACCGGATGACTATTGGCCCCGGTTAAGGGAGATCTGTAACCATTATGATGTGTTGCTCATCGCCGACGAAGTTCAGACCGGTATGGGGCGGACCGGTGAGATATTCGGCGTGGATCATTGGAACGTGACCCCGGATATTCTTTGTCTGGGCAAAGCCCTGGGCGGCGGGGTCGTTCCCATGTCGGCTTTTTTATCCACTGCTAAAATTTGGGAGTGTATGGAGCCCAATCCCTTCATCCACACCACCACCACCGGCGGCAATCCCCTGGCTTGTGCCTCAGCCCTGGCGGCTATAACGGTGTTGTTGGAAGAAGATCTTATCGGCCAGGCCAAGGCCAAGGGTGAATACGTCAAGCATCAATTGAGTCAACTTCAAGAGCGGTACCCGGGAGTATTGGCCAAAATCCGGGGCCTGGGGTTGTTAATCGGTATGGAGTTTCCCACCGACGGGATCGGGTACAAGGTGGCGGCCGGGCTTTTTTCGAGAGGCGTGTTGACGGCAGGCACCTTGACGAATGCCCGCAACATTCGTTTCGAGCCGGCGCTCAATATCCCCCAAAACACTTTGGATGAAGCCCTAAATCGGATCGAGGATGTGTTTAAGACCATTGAACCCCAGCGACAGGCTCAGGCCACGTATCTTTACGCCGGTCAAATGTTGCATGTTAACCTCAGCAACCGGACGATTCAGTCTATCCCCACCAACGAAGAATGGACAAAAGACTATATCGGCGGTTGGGGCCTGGGAGTTCGTTACTTTTGTGACCTGGTGGACCCCGCGATCGACCCCCTTTCACCGGAAAATGCACTGGTTCTGATGACCGGCCCCTTGTGCGGAACATTGGCGCCCACGGCATCACGGATGTGTCTGGTTTCCAAATCTCCCGCCACCGGAACGATTTTTGAATCCAACATCGGCGGGGCATTTGGTCCGGAGCTTAAATTTGCCGGCTATGACGGGATTGTTATTACCGGTGAGTCTGAAAATCCGGTCTACCTGCGTATTGAAGACGACCAGGTGAGTATCGAGGACGCCGGCCAATTATGGGGTAAGGGAATTTTCGAAACTGAAAAATGGCTGGTTAATACCATGGGTCCCCAGGCAAAAAGCCTTTCCATCGGGCCGGCCGGAGAAAACGGGATTCCTTTTGCCTGCATTGGCTCCGAAGCTTATCGTCAGATGGGACGGGGTGGCGGCGGAGCGTTGTTCGGCGCTAAAAAACTCAAGGCCGTTGTCGTCAAAGGAACTGGCGGTATCCAAGTGGCGGATATGGGGATGTTTTGGGAGAAGGTATCCCGGGCTAAAGAGTCGAATTTACTCACCGAAGACAACCTCTGGGCTCAGAGTGACGGCACCCCGGCGCTGATGGATTTAACCAATGAGCTGGGCATCCATCCCACCCGAAACTTCACCGCCGGAGTCAACCCGGAACGACGGGAACTGGACACCGAAGCAATCAAATCGGTTAAGATCGGGGATCGGGCCTGCGCTTCCTGTCCATTGGGTTGTGGTAATTTCACATCGATTAACGGTATCCAGGTAGAAGGGCCGGAATACGAGACCTTGTGCCTGGGTGGCTCAAATTGCGAAATCAACGATCTGGAATCGGTTATGCGGTTTAATCGTGGCTGTGATGATCTCGGTCTCGACACCATGTCCACCGGCAATACCATTGGGTTGGCCATGGAACTGACCGAATCAGGTGCTCATGATTTCGGCCTGGCATTTGGCCAGAGGGAGGATTATATGGCGGTGGTGACGGAGATGGCTTATCTGTCCACGGATCGGGGCTGCGACCTGGCGCTCGGGGCCGCCAAATTGGCAGACAAATACGAAGTGGCTGGAGAAGCGGCCCATGCCAAGGGCCTCGAAATGCCTGCCTACGACCCCAGGGGAAATTACGGAATGGGGCTGGCCTACGCCACCAGCGAGCGGGGGGCTTGTCACCTGAGAGCGTTTACCATTACCGCCGATGACCCTTTTAAGGTCAAAGATCTGGTCAAAGATGTTATCGACGGACAGAACGGCAATGCTGTCAAATGGTGCATGTGTTTTTGTGATTTCTGGGGATCGGTGGACACGACCATCATGGCGGAAATCCTCACGACCGGTCTGGGCCGGCAAGTCTCGGCCGAGGATCTGGATAAAGTTGGCGAGCGGATCTGGAACCTGATCCGGTTGTATAATCTCGCGGCCGGGTTTACCGCTGCAGATGATGTGCTGTCGGAAAAAATGGCGAAAAAAGCGTTAAAGCAAGGCCCCCATGACGGCCGCGTGATCAGCACCGAGATTTTGGAAGAAATGAAGGCGCGCTATTACCATATCCGCGGATGGGACGAGGGCGGTCGTCCTCAGCAGGAGAAGCTGCGCGAGTTAGGGATTGGCGCTTTTCAATTGACAACTGCAGATTGATAAACACACCAAAAGTAACTCGGTTCTAAATCTATAACGGAGGAGAAAGATGGAAAAGCACCTTCTCGCGATCCCCAACCGGTGCACGGGGTGCAATCGGTGTACCTACGCTTGCAGCGCGGTGAAAGAGGGGATGTTTATGCCGTCCAGGGCCCGTTTATCCATAAACAATTTCCCTTTGGAAGGGTATACTGTACCCAGTATCTGCTTTCAGTGCCCCCAGCCGGATTGCATGAAGGCCTGTCAGGAGGGGGCTATATTTAAAAATGAGCGGGGCGTCGTCGTTATCGAAGGCGGAAAATGCACCGGCTGTGGCGATTGCGTCGCTGCCTGTCCTTACGGTATGATCGAACAATACACCTCTAAAATCGCCTATAAATGTGATCTTTGCGGCGGCGATCCGGTTTGTGTAACTGAATGCCACTACGGCGCGCTGGTCTTCAAGGCCCCGGATACGATTTCTCGCAAGCTACGGGGACAACAGATGAAACAGCGGATCAAAGAAGGCTCGGCGGTAAATAAACGCCTGGCCCTGGCAAAAAATATTTTGAAGAACGCCGTGCGGGTACCGCGAACAACGGGTTACATGGGTTAATGGCAGCCAGTCAGCCAGCCGGTCCGCCAGTTGCAAGCAAGCTCTCATTTGAAGTATAACCCCAAATGAGCGTAAACAAAATGAGAAGCTCAATTTTAGCATTTAGAATTGTGGTATAAATCTTCAATTCAGTTAAATTTCCATAAGGCTTCAATAAATGAGATATAAAAATCAAAAAACAATCTCATTTTGTTTACCCGGTGGGAAAGCCGATCATGCCTCACCTACGGCGTTATCAAGGGTTTGCGGTAGAAAACTACAGCGTCACCCTTGATGCCTTGTATCTGGGGCATCCTCGACTTTCGCTCAATCGGGGTATAACAATATGGAGCGAAGCGAATTCATCAATCTACAATCTGGCCGAGAACTACCGTGAAAGAAAATGACATGACGGGATTTTCTTCAAGTCCACTCCTTTCACCCCCCCAGGGGAGCATGCCCTACGCCGGCATCGCTACTTTTGCCGGCTATCCCTTATGGCAATCCGATCAGCAGGTCAACGCGGTCGTATTGGGGCTCCCCTATGACGAGGGCACGACCTATCGCCCGGGGACGCGATTCGGTCCCCGGGCAATTCGAAATGCATCCATGTTCTATACTTATGAGGGTCACGCGGATCGCTTTTACGATGCCGATCGTGACAAATGGATTCTGTCCGATCAAATCATCGCCGATGCCGGTGATGTAAGGTTAGAGCCGTTGAACCTAAAAAATAACCAGGCTGCCATCACCCGAGCCGTGGCATCAATCCTTAAAGCCGGTGCTGTTCCAGCCGCGATCGGGGGGGATCACTCCGTTACGCATCCGGTGATCAGGGCCTTTGAAGAAAAAAAATTTCACTACGTACATTTTGATACCCACGTGGATTGCGACCGAATTTTCATCAGCGGAAACACCCACGGAAGTCCTGTTGCCCGTATCATGGAGGAAGGATTGGTACGGTCCGTTACGATCCTGGGGGTCCGGGGGTTGACTAACTCCGGGCATGACGTGGCCTGGATAAAGAAGCAGGGTGTCAGAGTCGTGACGGCCAGGGAGCTTCGCAAAGTCATTATTGCGCCAGACAGGCATTTGTTTCCAAGGGGCGACTACTACCTGAGTCTGGACATCGATTTTTTTGATCCATCGGCCGCACCCGGTACCGGTACTCCCGAACCCGGAGGGCTGTTTTTTCCAGAATTTTCAGATCTGGTGCATCTCATTGCAGATAAAGGCAACATCATCGGCTTCGATGTGGTGGAAGTAAATCCACTTTTCGATAACAAAGGCGAGATCACGGCCCACCTGGCCGCCCGGTGTGTATTGGAACTGATGAGTGGGGCCCTTGCCCACAGCCTGGAAACTTAAGCAATGACGACTGAAAAAAAAGATTTAAGCGTCCGAGGTGTCAACAAGTATTTCGGCCAGGTGCTAGCGGTTGATGGTGTCACTCTGGATGTTCCCGCCGGAGAATTTTTTACCCTGCTGGGGCCGTCAGGTTGCGGTAAAACCACCTTGCTTCGCATTATCGCCGGGCTGGAGATGCCGGACACAGGAAAGATATTGCTTGGCGGAGAAGATATCACCACCCTGCCGGCCACCAAGCGCCAGATAAACACGGTTTTCCAAAGTTATGCACTTTTCCCCCACCTGACGGTTTTTGAAAACGTGGCCTTCGGGTTGAGGTCCCGAAAGTTTCCGGCCGAAGAGATAGATCAACGCGTAAATCGCCGGTTGGAGATGCTCGGTCTGGAGGAGATGGGCCAGCGGCGTCCCGATCAGCTTTCCGGCGGTCAGAAACAACGGGTGGCATTGGCCCGGGCCCTGGTCAATGAGCCGGATGTCCTTCTGTTGGACGAACCCATGTCCGCCCTGGATGCCAAGCTGCGAGCCCAGGTCCAGGTGGAATTGCGGCGGTTGCAGCAAGAATTGGGCGGAACCTTCATTCTGGTGACCCACGACCAGGATGAAGCCCTGGTCGTCTCCGATCGAATTGCCGTGATGCGCCGGGGCCGGGTGATTCAGCACGGTACACCGGAAGAAGTGTACGATCTTCCCCAAACCCAGTTCGTGGCCGAATTTTTAGGCGCGGCTAACCTGATCGAGGGCAGTACTGCCGATGGGGGGCTCCAAACGGATATCGGTTTTTTGCATCTGGAGGAAAAGCCCCCATGGTCCCAAGGTACGGTGGCGATTCGGCCCGAGTGGATCCGCATTCACGACCATCCACCGGAGATAAACGGGGTTCGGGCGGAAATTCGGGAGGTTATCTATCGCGGCACTGATTTTGATCTCTGGCTGGATCCCGGCCCCATACGGGTCAGAACCCACACCTATAAGCACTTCAAACCCGGAGATCAAATCTGGCTCGAACTGGCTCCGGAAGAATTGGTGATATTAAATGAGTAAACTGCTCGTTTGGTATGGTGAACTAACCACCAGTCGAAACCTGTCGAAACGGGGGCTGATGTTTCTGAGCCCTGGCATGCTCTGGTTACTGATTTTCCTGGTTCTACCGGGATTGGTGCTGATCCTTGTCAGCTTTGCCGGCCGCGGGGCTTACGGAGAACTTGTCTGGGAATTCAACCTGGAAAACTACAAACGTCTGACCGGTTTCGGTATTTTCGGATGGACGTCCGACTATCTGATGATCGTCTGGCGTTCGGTCTGGGTCGCCTTTGTAACAACGGCCCTGTCAGTGGCGCTCTCCTATCCTTTGTGCTTCTTTATCGCCGGGCGGCCGGAAAGAACCCGTTACCTATGGCTCACCCTGGTAATTATCCCCTTTTGGACCAACATGGTCATCCGCACCTATGCCTGGTTTCTCATCCTGGCCCCTGAGTTACCCTTTGCCAAGCTGGCGGCATTTTTGGATTTTATTCCCGCCGGCTCGCCGTTGTATCCCAATGCCTTTGCCGTTTATCTGGGCATGGTCTCCATGTTTCTACCTTTTGTGACTTTGCCGCTGTATTCGAGTGTCGAACGCCTTGATTGGGAGTTGGTGGAAGCGGCCCAGGATTTGTACGCCTCCCGAGTGCGGGTGTTTATGCAGGCCATTTTACCCCAGACTTTGCCGGGTCTTTCCGTGGGCGTTATTTTAACGTTCGTTCCGGCCATGGGTATGTTCGTGGTCCCGGACCTGCTGGGCGGAGCTAAATACATGCTGGTCGGCAACCTGATTCAGCAGCAGTTCGGCGCCAGCCGGGATTGGGCCTTCGGCGCAGCCATCAGCATGGGGTTGATGGTATTGACGATGTTTAGCCTTTACCTCTACCGGAGAAGGAGTAAAGGAGTCGACTTCGTATGAATCGCTCTCATCCCCTGATTACCGCCTTGGCCATCCTAACTATGGGATTTTTGTATCTTCCCTTGTTGGCCGTGGCGGTTTTTTCGGTAAACGCCACTAAATATGGGCTGGTGTGGAAGGGGTTTACCCTCGATTGGTATATAAAATTGTTTTCCAATGAACTTATCCTGACAGCCGCCTGGAACACCCTGGTACTGGCTGTGGTTTCCACCCTTATCGCCACCGTGCTGGGCACTGTCTTGGCTATCGGCATGGACCGATTCCCGTGGTCCAAACGAACCAATACGACGCTGGATCTGATTTTGCACTTACCGGTGGTAATTCCGGATATTATCCTGGCCGCCGCCCTGGTGGTGGCGTTCGGCCTTTTGCGGATTGTCTTTTCCGCTTTCGAGCCTGGATTGCTGAATATGATCATCGGGCACATCACCTTTCAGGTGGCTTTTGTTGCCCTGGTAGTAAGAAGCCGCCTGGTCAGTTTAGGTCGGGAAGTGGAAGAGGCCGCTCGGGATCTATTTGCCAGTACGTCGTATCTGTTACGGCGAGTGACTTTACCGCTTTTGCTTCCCGGGATCGTGGCCGGGGGGATGCTCGCCTTTACCCTGTCCCTGGATGATTTTGTCATCAGCTTCTTTACCGCAGGCCCCGACTCGGTCACCCTGCCGTTATATATTTTTGCCGCGGTCCGGCGAGGAGTGACACCGCAAATCCACGCGCTTTCCACTTTGGTGCTTTTGGTCACGATCATTCTGGTGGTCGGTGTGGAGCGCATGACGCGCAAAAAATAAAATGAAGCCCTAATAGAGCGAAAGTCGAGGGTGCCACAGATTCAAGGCGTCCAAGGGCGAAGCTGTAGTAAATTACTGCGAGCCCTTGGCAACACAGAAGATGGGGTATTATCGGCTTTCTCGAAGGGTAAACAAAATGGCGTGGTTTTTTCGGCAATTTATATTTCACTGCTGCAAGTGTTGTATAAAACCTGCCTATCGCTTAAAAAAGCATTAAATTTAGTATTTTATATTAGTTCTCCATTTTGTTAACACTCATTTAGGGTGAAAATCACATGAAAGGAGGAAACATGATACGAAAAATGTTGATGGCGGTGATGGTGTTAGCGATACTGTTGAGTGGTGCGACCATGGCCGCCGCCGAGGAATTGAAAATCTTCATCTGGTCGGAATACATGGATGAAGAAAACATGCCCAAGGCGTTTGAAAAGGAGACGGGGATTAAAGTTCGTCTCGATCTATACGAATCGAACGAAGAGATGATGGCCAAGCTCCAGGCCGGCGGCGTCAGTCAGTATGATATTATTGTTCCTTCGGATTATATCATGCCCAGCCTGATCAACCTGAAACTGATTCAGCCGCTGGACCATGCCAAGATCCCCAACTTGAAAAATCTGGGCCAAAAATTCAAGGAGACTTCCTTCGATGTCGGGAACAAATACACCGTGGGATGGCAATGGGGGACCGTGGGGCTGATGTACGACAAGACCAAGATCAAGCCTGAAGACGTGGCCTCTTGGTCAATTCTGTTTGATCCCAAAAAGGATCCGGGGCCGTTTGCCCTGATCGATTCGGTGCGGGAAATGATGGGTATCGCCCTTTTGTACCTGGGGTACGATTTTAACTCCACCGACCCCAAGGAACTGAAAGCCGCCGCCGATCTGCTGGTGGAAACCAAAAAAAGAAAGTCCTGCATGGGTTTTAAAGGCGGAGTGGGCGGTAAAAATGATGTGGTCGCCGGCGTAGCCGCTGCTGCCATCGTCTATAATGGCGATGCGATCCAGGCCATTGCCGAGGCCCCTGACAAACTCGGGTTTATCGTTCCCAAGGAAGGGAGCGAGATCTGGCTGGACTCCATGTGTATTCCGGCCAAGGCACCCAATGCCGACGCAGCCCATAAATGGATCAACTGGATACTCGATCCCAAGGTGGGGGCCGAACTTTCCAACTATAACCATTTTGCCACGCCCAATGAGGCGGCCATGCCGTATCTCGTCAAGGAAGATCTGGATAATCCCGGTGTCTGGCCGACTCCGGAAATCATGAAGACGCTGGTATTTACCAAGGATCTGGGCAAGGACAATCGCATCATGGATGAAGCTTGGACCCGGGCAAAATCGCATTAAACATTAAAAGGACTCCTGATGAAAGTCATGTTGATGGGCGCCGGCGCCGTGGGCGAGGCCTATGCCGTTTTAACGGCCAAGGCCGACCCTCGCGGCCAGTGGCTGGAAAAGCTGGTGGTTGCTGATTTTGATCTGGAACGCGCCCGAAGAGTGAGCAATGGTGTGGGCGGCGGAGACCGCTATCCCGCCGTCCAGGTCGATGCCGGTGATCGAGGTCTGATCGTGAAAATTGTCCGTAAGAACGAAATCGATCTGATTTTAAATGGATGCCCGCAAAGTTTTGATGAACCGGTTTTTGATGCTGCTTTCCAGGCCGGTTGTGACTACATGGATATGGCCATGTCCCTTTCCCGGCGGCACGCCACCGAGCCATTCCGCAAAGTAGGGGTATTGCTGGGGGAATACCAGTTTGCCCGTCATGAAGATTGGGAGGAAAAAGGTCGCTTGGCCTTGCTCGGAATGGGCATCGATCCGGGAGTCAGCGAGGTGTTTGCCGTCTATGCCGACAAATACCTGTTTGATGAAATCGATGAAATCGGCATCAGGGATGGGTCGAACTTGTCTATGCCGGGATGCCCCTACGCCACCGGATTTTCCGTCTGGAGTGTCATCGAAGAATGTCTCAATCCGCCGGTGTTCTGGGAAACAGGCCGGGGACATTATACTGGCGATCCCATGAGCGCACCGGAAATATTCGACTTTCCAGACGGAATCGGTCCCCTGGAAGTCGTTTCGGTTGAACATGAGGAGGTAATTAATATCCCCCGCTGGATCCAGAAGGGACTTAAAAAAGTAACCTTTAAGATCAGTCTGGGCAAGGAATTGATGGAAGCCTTGCAGATAATTGATCAGATGGGGCTTGCTCAGAGCGACCCCGTTGACGTTAAGGGAGTTCAGGTTGTCCCTCGGGACGTGGTGGAAGCCTGCCTGCCTAACCCCGCCGAGATCGGTTCCAAGATGCGCGGTAAAATCAGTGTCGGTACTTGGGTAAAGGGTCGCAAAGAAGGCCGGGAGAGAGAAGTCTACCTTTATCAGGTTTCCGACAACGAAGTCTGCATGCAGCAATTCGGTTGCCAGGCCGTGGCGGCGCAGACCGCCGTGGGGCCGGCAATTGCAACGGAACTGTTGGCAAAAGGAACCTGGAAAAACAGCGGTGTGCTACCACCCGAAGCATTTGACCCGGACCCATTCATGGAACGTATGGCCGCCTATGGTTTTCCTTATCATATTCGGGATAGCTGGCCGGAAGTGACCCGGTGAGACCCTTGAAAAAGCGGTTATGTTCATTTTCTTTTACGAAAAAGAAAACGAACCAAAAGAAATCGCCCATGCGACGCGACCCTTCGGGTTGCCCTGTGCTTCTCGAATCGGGCGGTCGCTGTGGAACTCGCTGACGCTCAGACAGCCACAGCGCCTTTTCGCCCGCTTCTGCGATGCTCGGCGCGTCACAAAGGGGAAGGTCAAACCCCCTGCGGTGGTCAGCCCCCCCCCCCTTTTGAGGGGGCTTCCTGAGGCCTCCCGCTATGCGGGAGGAGAATCACTTATCTGGGAATCACTATCTGGGAATTACTCATCCGGTTTTTTAATCAGACCCAGGGTCGCCATTGAAATGGCCGCCCAGGCGGCATTTGATCCAAGGGATTTCTGTATTTCTCTACTGCAATCGTAAATACGGGTGGAGTAGGCTGATTCAATGGGTCTAATTTCAGCAACAATTTTGGAAAGCGCTTTCTGAATCCGTGTGTAATCGTCAGTCTTGTTGATCCCCTCCTTCAAACCGTTTAACCGGCTGACCAGGTCTGCTTTTCTATTGTCAAATTCCCCATCTTCGAAAACATTTTCTGTCGTTGTAATGTATTCGATCGCCCTCTCGATCAATTCGACGGCTTCATTGGGATCGGCCGGTTTCTCGCCGTCCGTTCCCAGCAGTTTTTTCCTGGACAGGGAGTTGATGGCACCGCCTTCTTCCAGTGATCCGTATTGTTTGTCTTCATAGGGGTCTCGACCGATGCAGGAAATTGCGCTGCCCCATTTTTCCATCTCCTGCTGCAGGATGGTCATCTCTTTAAAGGCAGGCTCTTTTTCGATGTTATCCTTGTAGCTTTTAAACAGCTCATACGCCAGAAAGCCAACACCGACCACCGCTCCCGTTCGGGTAAGTATCCTACCCCCTGCACCGAGCCGGCTAACTGTTTTCGGGCCCAGACCCTTGGCGATATTCTCCGCAACCATTTTCCAGTAGGTGATCGTCATTGCTCATCTCCTTAGTTTTAATATGATGGAACTGAAACCCCGATTGAGCAAAAGTCGAGGATGCCCCAGTTAAAAGGCATCAGGGGTGACGCTGTAGTGTACTACCGCAAACCCTTGATAACGCCGTAGGTGGGGTATGATCGGCTTTCCCACCGGACCGCTATCGCGGGGGCCGAAAGGCCAACAAAATGAGATTGTTTTATGATTAACTATCTCGTTCATTGAAGCACTATGGAAATTTAGCTGAATTTAAGATTTATGCCACGATTCTGAATGCTTAAATTGAGCTTCTCATTTTGTTTACGCTCATTTGGGGTGAAGTAATCAGCGGTTAAACGACAGTTGACCTTTTGACTGAAAGGGAATCGGTTTTTTGGTCGAACCCCAATCTGCGACCATCAATTTACCAGACAGGTCATATTGTAACTCTTTGATCGATCCGCCCTCTTTGCCGGTACCTTTGATGAGATCCCACACCGATGTTGCCATGGTTAAGACCGACGCATACGCCTCTATAGAAACCGTTTCAGTTCCGTACGCAGGCACGTCCACCGACTGATTGGATACACCGGTGGCAAATTCCTTGCCCTGCACCTTCATATCAAACTGGATACCCCGAATTTTCAAAGGAAAATCATTGGGATTGATCAATCTGAGTTCAATATTGAAACCGGTTTCAAGCGCTCGAAATTCTGAAACCTTGATATCAATGATATTCACTTTGGGGGGATCCATCTTTTTGCCCATGCCGGCACAACCGGAGACAAGCAGGCCAAAGCCCAAAAGAATGATAAGCCTGGTCCATTTGAATCTTTGCAAGGTCATAATACCTTCTCCCTTTTGCATTTACTTTTTCGATATGAAAAAACTATTTAGCCGGATAAATGGTGTCACTGTCTAATCCGATTTTTTGCTGAAACGACCTTTAACGGAGGCCTTAAACCCCTTAAATTTCTTAACGAGGAAATAAGTCCCTCCGAAGATAAGGCTGAGAACGACGATGTTAAACAGGGGGAAATGATTGTAATCTTTATCAACGACCTTCATGCTGATGATATTGGGAAACATGGAAAGGATGTGAATTCGCCATCCGTAATATTTAATAAGCATCCATGGTTTGGGCTGTTCGTTTGCCGCCAATTGTGCCTCTGCGGTGATATCGGCGCTGTTGAATTTAAAATAGGGCGGCCATCCCCAGCCCGTGTCTTCGTTACGGTATACCTTGACTTTACCCTTTCGAGTGTTTGCGTTGATGTAGCGGACATCACGGGTGACGCTGATGGCACCGGGATTCATCTTTAAGTCTTTATCTTTTGAAATGGCCTTTTTGTTTCTATCCATGCGGGTAGTGTCTGTCCCGGTTATATAAACCACATCGGTGCGCATAAGGTTGTAATGTAAGAACCCGACCACGAGAAGCGCAATAATGGATAAAAATATCCATTTTATCTTTGTTTTGGTTTCCATATGGTTCCTCAACAATTTTTTATGGCGAAATCGAAAACCATTTCAGAAATACATGACCCCGATTGAGCGAAAGTCGAGGATGCCCCAGATACAAGGCATCAAGGGTGACGCTGTAGTATACTACCGCAAACCCTTGATAACGCCGTAGGTGGGGTATGATCGGCTTTCCCGCTGGGTAAACAAAATGAGATTGTTTTGGGATTACACATCTCATTCATTGAAGCAGTATTGCAATTTAACTGAATTGAAGGTTTATAATAAAAATTTCAACACTTAAATTGAGTATCTCATTTTGTTTACGCTCATTTGGGGTATGACAAAATCCGGTTTATATGTCAAGGCGGCGCACCGCCAAAAAAAAATCGCCCCTGCGACGCGACCCTTCGGGTTGCCCGGTGCTTCTCGAATCGGTCGGTCGCTGTGGAACTCGCTGGCGCTCAAACAGCCACAGCGCCTATTCGCCCGCTTCTACGATGCTCGGCGCGGCACCAAGGAAGGTCAAACCCCTTGCGGCGGCCAGCCTCTTTTACGGGGGCTTTATAAGGCCTCCCGCTATGCGGGAGGAGAATCACCCAATCCGTTACCAGAAAAACTGGAAGCGTGCCTGGAAGATATCTGCATGGCCACTGTCCACTGGAGGTGGTGTTTCGCGATCCTTAACCCTTGCGCGAATATAGTTAAACATCAAACGGGTTTTCTTGTTGAAATACCAGTTCAGGCCAGCCGTGAAATTGAATTCCTTTCCACCCTGAATAGCCTCACTGTTTAAATCGATATAAGAGAACCGGGACGCCAGCTCCCAGGCGCCCCATCCACCTTTAGACGGGCGGAAGTGATGTTTGGGTTCCGGCTGATAAAAAGTACCACTTTGTTTGCCATAATTGCGATGTTCGCCCGTAATGAAATAACTGCCAAACAGATAAAATCCCCAGAAATTAGGATTGCCGAATGCATCTACTTGCGTGAAACCATGAATATATTCCGCCTGGAAGGAGATGGGCCCAGTGACAATTGCAAATTCTGCGTCGATCAGATCTGACGTGTCCATAAAAAATTCGCCCGTATCCACAAGTCTATCGCCCGTAAGGCGTGACTCTGGACGTGTTCTGACTTGAAATGCGACATCTTCATTTTTACGGTTTTGGTGGCTGTAGGAAAGACCCAGGTGGAACAGTTTTTTCCCATTTTCTTCATACACTGGAAGGCCTGTGACACGCGCGGTCAGATCCCACCCAGAGGCATCGCTTATTTGATCTTTAGAATCGCCGACATCACTGAAAGAGCCTGTATTCAAAAAAGCACCCACCGCCCAGGTTATTCGCTCGTCTAATATGGCGGTGTGGCGTCTGATCCCAAAGTTTCGCCCCGGCGCGAACGCTTCAATGGACATGGCCCTTTCCATAAATGTAACCGACTTCAAGCTGGTCCAATTTTCGAGTGAAAATGGTTCTTTCATGTATCCCAATGTGATGTATCCAATGTAGGGTATTTTCGTGAATTCGATCCATTGATCCTTGATGTCACGCACATTGGCAAAGTCAATACTCAGTTTGACTTCCGCCCAATCATATAGGGTTCCGAGAAAAGACACCTGCAATTGGCGAAACCCGGCACTATATCCCTCCAGATCCGGGAAGGCCCTTTGTAACTCATCGTCCGCGCCAATGTGGCCGCCATCGACCATGATGGATACGTTGGTCTTGAACGTAAATTTTTTATCGCGGCTATCTATGCGGAAACCGTCTTTCAAATAGTAGTGCCATTCTCCAATCGGACCCGTTACACCTTTTTCAGCTCTTTCAGACAATTCTTGGTAAAAGGAATCGATGCTTTTTGGTTGCGTAGAATCAGCCAGTATCTGACTGACAACAACGATATTAAGAAAACAGGATACCGATACCACAAACGGGATCATATATTTTGATAGTGGACGCATTAAATGTTACTGAAATGCCGGTTTGAGATTTTCACTTTTCCGCCAATTGCCTTTTCTACCTCGGAGACGATAAATCCATGGTAACGATTAGGACCCAGAAGCTTTGGTGTGACAATGCCAATGATGATCAAAACGAGGAATAAAGTACCTATGAATATACCTAATTCTTTCCATGCCTGGGTATTCATTTATTTGCGTGGATGTATTTTTCGTTCCTGATGCGCTCCCAAATTCTTCTCTGAAAAACATGACCCTTTGGACCCGGTCATGGGCAGTCGGTCATGCCTGACAGTATCGTTAATATATTCTGAAAGTTAAAAATTATGTGACTGTCACATCCCTGGTGTCATGAATTTTGAACTATTTCATTTTTATTTATATTCGCTTCATAGGGATAGTTCATTAAAGCATGTTCCAGAGTTTATCATAGCGCTGGGCATTGTAACTCATTCTGATCAATTTTCAAAGAGCATGGCATTACCTTGGTGGGTCGAACAGTAATTACCAAAAACGTTTTGAAACTGGTTCCTTTGAAATAAAGATTTTGACGTCAGCCTGACAAATTGGTACAGAGGGCACCGTTGTTCTAAATTGCCTGAGATACCCCACGACGTTTTGATCGCAGATACTCCCAGGTTCACCAAACAAAAGACCGAAGAAAGGATCTTTTCATGAAGGTCAAATTGACAATCTCATTTGTTATCCTGGTTTTTGTCATCGCCCTGATGCCCTTGAGCGCCCAGGCCAAATCCAGGACCATGGTTAAACGCCAGTCCATCCGCGACGAGAATCCCAAAATGGGTAAAGAGTGGCTGGTTCTGCCCTATGTTTTTTCAACGGATGACTTGGGAACCGTTTTTGGTGTCGGGGGCGGCGCCAAGGGATATTTTCAGGATCAGCTAATTTTGGGGGGAACGGTTTTCGGCGGCCCGGATGATACCTACGGCGGTGTGCTGGGTGCCTGGGATTTTCGGCTTCCACGGACCGAGCGCTTTTTCCTGACCACCGTCGGTTCTTACGGCCATTACCAAAAGCAAAGGGCCTACACCGCCCTATCTTACGACCCGGATGAACCCCGGCGCGGCAGCAACGACTCCGACGAAGACGACTTTGTGGTGACCCCTGGCGAAAACAACTGGGCTGACTTCAGGCTGGAGTATGTCGTTCCCATTGGTGCCGCCCGGAAACAGGCCATGATGACCTATCATTTAACGGGCGGCATGCTCCAGGGTGATGGAACCGGCGGGGATACCTGGAACCCCTTAAAAGCCGGTGTGACCACCCTGATGGTGCGCCAGTTCAATCAATTGCAGTCGTTTGAAACCGAATTTGGCATATTTGAGCGGCCCATTCACCCTATGGAGTTTGGTATCGGCTACGACAATACGGATTATCCGAACAATCCTTCCGAAGGTAGCTCCCAGTTTCTCTCCGTGACACGGGACTTCGGTTGGGGCGATGCGCTGTTCCCCTGGACATTCTGGGAGGTCGAAGCAAGTAAATACTTTTCGCTGGGAGAAAGCGGTTTGGCTAAACAGCGGGTCATAGCTCTCAACGCCTGGACCGGCGACTCGCCCTCCTGGAATGAATCGGTGAACGCCCAGGGTAATATTGTGATCACCGATCGTCCGCCCCAATACGAGGGTGCCACTTTGGGTGGTTTTTACCGCATGCGTGCCTATCCATCCAACCGTTTTAACGACCGTTCAGTCATTTACACAACGGCCGAGTATCGCTATACCCCCCGTTGGAATCCCATCGGGGAAGTTTCCTGGTTGCGGTGGCTCAAGATGGACTGGTGGCAGTTTGTGGGTTTTGTGGAAGGGGGCCGGGTGGCCAATGAGTATTCCTTTTCGGAGCTGTTCAGCGATTGGAAAGTGGACGCCGGAGTAGGGATCAGGGCGATGATGGCCGGCGGTGTGGTTCGCTTTGATTGGGCCATATCCGATGAGGGCAGCAGCATGTGGGTAATGTTCGGGCATCCTTTCTAGCGACTATCCCATCTTAGGGACGGTTTCCTAATCACATCCTCACATTCCGGTACCAAAGAGGCGTCGCGATTTAACAAATTTCTTCAAGCTTAGAAACCTCAATCTACGTTTGTGTTTTCATATTCCATACCGTTAAGGAATAAGGAGTGAAAGCGATCTGTATCCGTTGACTCATTTAAAACCCCACAAAAGCAACCGGTCGACCTTTGGTTTCGGGAAAAGGCTTTTTTGCCTAGTGCCCATCCATTACTTTTTTTATAAAGATGGGCACCTGGTGACGTTTCCAATCCAGAAATGAGGATTTTTGTTCAAGGTCAAGGAAATCAAGGGCTTGCGCGGAGGCCTACACGTGGTAGGCCGCACAAACGATCCCGCCGATTGACGCCGGGATTGGGCAAAAAGACCATTTATGGATGGAAACTAGCCTCTTTACAGATTTGAATGTTCCATGATTTTATTCAGATCTTTTTTAAATTTCGGTTCCAGCTTTTCTATGATTTCGCGTGAGAAGGTTTCATATGATTCGTAGCCCTCGGAGGTGGCGATCGCCTCAATATTGGACATCACGTGCAAGTTAACCGTCTGACCGGCCTTTTCCCCAATAGAACGTTCCAAATCGCCCACCCGATTTACCGGAAATAATCGCGTGCCAGTTGTGTCCAGGAAGAAGTAAAAGGTATCGTCGATTATTGTATAGTCAATCCCGACAAGCGAGAATTCCGGTTCTGTTTGAAACCACTCTTTTAGAAATGTCTTGATCTGCTTCACAAGCGCTTTTTGTTCGGTCGTCAGATTTATAAAACCGGTCAGTTCAAGTCGTATGCGCCCCTCAGCGCCGTACAAATCAGGTTTGATAAACCTAACAACCAGTTCCAGGGCGGGCTCTTCCAGTTTCTCACGAAGCAATGATTCAACCTTTTGGATCGTCTCTGCTACCGGTTTGAAAAGCCCACTGAGTGTGGCCACCACAATGGTTTTGTTACCATCATCTAACAATCGTACCAGGTAGAGCGTAGCAGCGGGTTCGTTTACCAGAAAATTTCTGATGATGGAATCGGCCATTTTGGTTTTTAACACCCGGGGATGGGGCTCTTTTTGGACGAAAAGACCGTCCAGATTCATTTTCGTCACCTGGCTGATTGTATCGAGCGCCCCTACCGTTTGGGCCCGCTTGCTTTGGATGGTTAACCCGGTGGACTGTTTCAATTCTTCGGCCAGGCGTTCCTGGATCCGGCTGACCTGGGTGGGTGATATAACCATGGCGGAATGCACATGGGCAAGGACGTTTATCTTGTCGCCGTCCGCCTGGTAGACCATTTGATCAAAATCGGTGGCCGGCAAGTCGGCGAGTTCTTCGATCAGGACATTTTGAATGGTAAGCTTTATACGGCGATCCTGGTTAATTTGGTAGAGCGTGTGGCTGAGAACCAGCGCAATCAGAAAGAATCCCAGAATTGGCAAACTGAATCGCCTGATGACTACCTTTCTGTTCAGCCCGTGGTATTTTTCGGTCATTCCGAAAAACCAGAATACCACCGAGGCCACCAAAAGGATGGACAAAAAATTGCTGAAAAAGAGCAGAAACGAACCGATCCCTCCGGCATATGCGCCCACAGCAAAACACAGGCCCGTGTTGGCCAGAGGCGGTACGATGGCGGTGGCGATGGCCACTCCCGGAAGCGCCGGGCTGATTTTTTCATCCACTAAAGCATAGGCCCCCGCAAAACCTGAAAAGATGGCCACAAGCAGATCAAAAAGCTGGGGTTGGGTGCGGGCGAGCATTTCCGGGGTCGGCTCAAGGCCCGGGTATATCCTGCCGAGAACAAATCCCATCAAAATGGCCGCAACCACCCCGGCGATTTCAGCCTTGGCGGCATTGCCCAAAAGATGGGCATCACTGCGAACCAGGGCCAGGGATATACCAAAAATCGGCGTCATCAATGGTGCCACCAGCATGGCTCCGATAATGACAGCGGTACTGTTCATGACCAGACCAAAACTGGCAATCATGGTAGAAATAATCACCATGAGATAGAAGCGGATCCCGGGTTCGGAGCCCTCGGCGATCTCCTGCCGGACGATTCGGGATCGTCCAGCAGTGACAGAAAGACCTTCACGATTTATCATGTTAAAATCCCGATAATGAAGATGAAGTCATAAAATGGGCCATATTTTCTATAATTGTCATTCGAGCGAAGGCCTGAATCCTGTGAATTCAGTCCTTACTGTTCTACTAAACGATAATGCTTACGATCAGTATTTAACTCATTGACGATAAGGATTACATTTTCAGCAATTACGATGGACTTTTGCCACACTTTTAGGTTCTGAAAACTGAAAACTGGTACTCCATTTGCTTCCAATATACTTATCCTCTTCATTTGCTTATCAGCTCAATAGCCTAACAGCTCAACAGCAAATCATCCCTTCACAACGGCAACCGGATACCGGATCAAGTCCGGCATAACGGTTTCGAAGCTTTTAATAAAAAACATCTGGAAAAGAATTAGAAATTAATCATTCAGGCGCCGCAAATCAAGGCATGGTAAATAGTACCTGCATTGAGCCACAGCGGGCCTTGGACTTCTTGGACCTTTAGATTTTTTGCCCACATAAAATCCCAACTGGATGGAGAGAATGACGGAAATCGCCAAGGTAAGCAAGATCCCTCAAAGGGACAACAATCCCCATGCTACTACCCCGATTGAGCGAAAGTCGAGGATGCCCCAGATACAAGGCATCAAGGGTGACGCTGTAGTATACTACCGCAAACCCTCGATAACGCCGTAGGTGGGGTATGATCGGTTTTCCCGCTGGGTAAACAAGATGAGATTGTTTTGGGATTACACATCTCATTCATTGAAGCATTATTGCAATTTAACTGAATTGAAGATTTATACCACAAATTTAAACACTTAAATTAAGTTTCTCATTTTGTTTACGCTCGTTTGGGGTACTATTATTCCGTATGAATGATAGTACAATCGATATAGAACAACGGGTTCAAGGCGCGGCCGTCTCTTCCGGAAAGGGTGCCGTCAACCCCCAATGGTCACCACCGGCCCTCGTGCGGCTTCGCCCGACTCGGCCAGGCTGAGCAGGATCTGCATGATTGCAAAAGTTCGCTTTGAAGCTACGTCACGATCGTCAATGTAGAACCAGAAGTCGCGACTCTTGATCGAGACGTAGCTGTCCTCCGGGCGTTCCCGCGCGTAGTGAATGCGAACCAGCGGATCCATTTCATACCCCTCAACAAAAGTCGGTCCCGTCCGGCCCTCCTCGATATGCTCCGGGGGCACGTCCGCGCGCCAGGCCAGCTCATTCATCAGCTCCAGCATCGAAAGCGTCAGGACGGCGATCTCGTTCGGTTTGTTGGGAATGAGCCCGTAGGTCAAAGGATACTCCCGGGCGTCGGGGTCCAACTCGAGGGAGTCACGGAGGAACGCCAGATCTTGGGCAACCTCGGGATTGAACTCATCGAGCGCCTGGTAGACGATGATTCTGGATTTGTCCTTGATTTTACCTTCATCCTTACGTAGTCCCAGAGAGCGGGCCTGCCGCAGGCGGCGCCAATTCTGCAGAATCTTGATGAATTCCGGTTGGGCCTGCTGGCGATCCAGGGGTGAAGCGACCGCATTTCTGACCCCGTTCATCGATCGTATCGCCATGCGCATGATCACCTCGGGCGCCCACCCGGCCTGTACCAGCGCGAAGATCGCTTCGGGAGAAACCGGTGTCAGTAGGCTGATCGAGAACTGGTGGCCTCTAACCGGAGTGTAGGTGATCGTCGGTCGATCCGAGAAGCGTCCTTTGCCGCCGATGTTGGCCGTATTTTCGCCGATGATCGACGTGTTCAAGCCTGCGCCGAGAGACACCTCCCCTTCGAGTGCGTATTGGTTGATCACCGAAGAAACGTTGACGAATACGGGCGCCTCGACGTAGCGCAAGCGGATGATGTTGGTAAGCAGCTGTTCTTTCAACGAGTTGGAAATGGCATCCCCATAGTCGAACTGATCACGCGGAATTGTGTTTGGTCCCACTGACGCGCAGGACGTAAGCACAACCATTGCAATCGCAAACACGATCCCGGATAGGGCCTTACCGAACGGACGATGAAAATTATACCTTAATAGAGCGAAAGCCGAGGGTGCCTCAGATTCAAGGCGTCTAAGGGCGAAGCCGTAGTAAATTACTGCGAGTCCTTGGCAACGCAGAAGATGAGGTATCATCGGCTTTCCCGCAGGGTAATTAAAATGGAGTGGTTTTTTGGCGATTTATATTTCACTGGCGCAAGGGTAATAAAAAACCTACCTATCGTTTAAAAAAGCATTAAATTTAGTGTGTTATACTCGTTCTCCATTTTATTTACGCTCATTTAGGGTTATACATTTCGCTGGCTCCCCTCAAAAGCGAACGCGGCCCGCGAATCCTGACTTGATCGCCGTATTATCGCAATTCTAAAATGATAAGAATTCCCTTTTCGAGAGCGAAATAAGGGAAATCTTAAGGTAGTGTGCCGTGACCGATTTCATACCAAAATTTAGTATTGGTCTAAACCCTCCACCTCTGGTGGAGGACCCGGATAGGAGCTACCGATCCGGTCAGAGAAAAAATAGCTGTTTAACTAGTGTCATTCCATTAATTGTTTTTATTAAAGATGGGCATTTTGTTACGTTTCCAATCCAGAAATGAGGATTTTTGTCCAAGGTCAAGAAAATCAAGGGATTGCGCGGAGGCGTAGACGTGGTAAGCCGCACAAGCGATCCCGCCGATTGACGCCGAGATTGGGCAAAAAGACCATTTATGGATGGAAACTAACTAAACTTTTCGTCCTCATGAAGCCGCCCGGCATGATTAAGCGGTTATGTTCATTTTCTTTTACGAAAAAGAAAACGAACCAAAAGAAATCGCCCCTGCGACGCGACCCTTCGGGTTGCCCTGTGCTTCTCGAATCGGGCGGTCGCTGTGGAACTCGCTATCGCTCAGACAGCCACAGCGTCTATTCGCCCGCTTCTACGATGCTCGGCGCGTCCCAAAGGGGAAGGTCAAATCCCCTGCGGTGGTCAGCCCCATTTGAGGGGGTTTTCTGAGGCCTCCCGCTAGGCGGGAGGAGAATCACTGGGACAAGAAAAAATCAATCATCGCTATCAAGTAACCATCTATTCTCACTCAGATACCGGTTACCGGTCGTGTTGTCAAGAGAACCTCTTTTCTTACCGCTTCCTGCTACTTTTAAATATGGATCATCTCCCAATTAGTCATAGTTATACTTGAAAAAGGCTGATAATCCCACTTGGATGCGTCTGATTTCATAGGGTTCAAGGACTCGAGGGGTTAAGGATTCGAGTGAAAGGCATAAAAAAACGTCAAAGCGTTGAAAGACTGGCAGGAGCCATAGCACCGCATGCGCTGGAATTGCTTGATGATTTGCCCAATCGATCGGGATATTGGCATCCAGTTTGATCCACATCTGTTTCGGCAGCATTTACATAGCATCATCTACCAAGTATCCAGGCCTATAACAAGGATTCCAGTAAAGTCTCATCTATCTGAAAAAATTAAATATTATACATTCTGAAAATAATGGCAGGTTGACAATAAAGCCGTCACTCGCTATTTAATTCATTTTGCCGATGACCGGATGATAAATTTTATTAGAGCGTTCCCATCCAATAATCGTTATTAAAAGATGGGCGCCATGTGACGTTTCCAATTCAGAAATGGGGATTTTTGTCCAAGGTCAAGGAAATCAAGGGATTGCGTGGAGGCGCACACGTGGTACGCCGCCCAAGCGACCCCGCCGATTGACGCCGAGATTGGGCCAAAAGACCATTTATGGATGGAAACTAGAGAGCTTTCATGCGCAAATTCAGTATTCGTTTCAGCATCCTCCAGACCTTTGCTTTGCTTATTGTTCTGACCGTGGTCGGCATTTCGGTTACATTTCATGTCGGGTTTTCAAAGATCCTGGTTGATCTATACAGCCAAATTGCGCGAATGTCTGCACAGCGGGTGATTGGGCGGACGGTTTCATTTTTGGAAGAACCGACAGCGTATAGTCGTCTGGTGGCCGATTATTTTCGAGAAAAAGATATCATCGAAGGTCGGGAAGAAATCTGGCGGCACATGTGGAGCCAAATGGCGCTGGCACCCCAGGTGGCAAGCTTTTATGTGGCCGATCCGGAAGGAAATTTTATCCAGGCCCGGCGCAGGCCGGAGCCGGCGACCCGGATGATCAACCACAGGGTCGAGCCTGCCACCGATACCTGGCAGTACCGAAACCATACCTTCCATATCACCAGGGAACGAAGGCAAACCGTGAGTTATGATCCGCGCACTAGACCCTGGTATCAGCTATCCAAAAAAGCAGAAGGAGATACCTGGTCTGACGTCTACCTGTTTGCTTCGACCGGGGAACCGGGCCTGACCCATGCCTACCCGATATTGGATCAGGACGGAAAATTAGTGGCGATTTTCGGCATGGATATCGCGCTGTCAAACCTCGCCGAGTTTGTCCTTTCTCAGAAGGTGAAAAAAAGTAGCATCCTTTTAATCATTAATGCAAAGGGAGAGGCGGTTACCGGATGGTCTTCCCAGGAATGGCTTGCGGAAGTGGCCGACCATCCGCGCCTTCCCAGGGTAGACGAACTGCAGTATCCCTGGGTGGCAGATGCATATAATCAGCACGTGCAGACCGGAGATAATGTGCTTATATCCAAAACGGCCGGTATCGAGTTTCTCGGCATATTTGTGAATTTTCCGGATTCGTTTTCGAGGGCCTGGAAAATTGCGGCCGTCCTGCCGAAAGCGGACGTGACCGCTGAAGTGACCCGGACGCTTTATCGAGGGTTGTTCATTGCAGCAGCGATCACGCTGATCAGTTTGCTTCTTATTTTCATTGCATCCGGAATGATCAGCCGGCCGGTAAAAAGCCTGGCCAAAGAAGCAACACTGGTAAAAAAGCTTGAGCTCGAAAAAGTGACCGGTGTTCAGTCGATATTTTCCGAGATCCAGCTGCTGAACAATGCGTTCATTACCATGAAAAATGGTCTGGCCTCATTTTTACGCTATGTGCCGGCCAACTTGGTGCACCAGTTGATCGCCACCGGAAAAGAGGCCAAACTTGGCGGTGAAAACGCCCGGCTGGCAATTATGTTCACCGATATCGTTGGATTTACCACTATTTCGGAGGTGTTGCCCGCCGAAACATTGATGCTTCAGCTATCCGAATATCTGGAGCGCTTAACCCGGATCATTCAGAAAGAACAGGGTACCGTCGACAAATATATCGGGGATGCGATCATGGCATTCTGGGGGGCACCGGAAAAACTGGAAAATGTGTCCTACCATGCCTGTCATACGGCCCTTTTGTGTCAGAGGGAGATATCCGATTTGAACGACGAATGGCGAAGGAAAGGTAAACCGGAGATGCCGACCTGTATCGGTATCCATGTGGGGGATACCATTGTCGGCAATGTGGGGTCGCAGGAAAGAATGAATTACAGCATTTTCGGCGATAACGTCAACCTGGCCTCAAGACTGGAAGGAATCAACCGTTTCTATGGAACCGGAGTGATAATCAGCCAGAACGTGTACAAGGAGATTGGTGAACGATTCGTGTGCCGGCCACTGGACGTGGTTGCTGTTAAAGGCAAAAAGAATACCATTCAGATCTATGAGCTGATCGCGGAAAAAACGGAGGCCATATCCGACGATATACGGTCCTTCCATGAGTCCTTTGGAGAGGGATTTTCTGCTTATCTGGGCAGGAACTGGGAAAAGGCGCTGGGTATTTTCAAAGCGCTGGAAGAAAGGAACCCCGAAGACACGCCGGTACAGCTCTATTTGAAACGCTGCCGGCATTTCCGTGACCAGCCGGAACCGCTTCCGGAAGACTGGAACGGGGTTGTCAGTTTTACAGAAAAATAGGCGATTTGCATTCAAAGTCTTTTACCTTTCCGCAGGTAGTAAATTCACAAAAAATATTACTGACGGCTGATCTAAAAATATTGTAACTCCGATTATTTTTTGATAGGTAGTGCCCATCCATTAATCGCTTTTTTTTAAGATGGGCAATTGGCGCCGTTTCCAAATCAGAAATGAGGATTTTTGGTCAAGGTCAAGGAAATCAAGGGATTGTGCGGAGGCATACTCCGGTATGCCGCACAAGCGATCCCGCCGATTGACGCCGAGATTGGGCAAAAAGACCATTTATGGATGGAAACTAGGTAAGATTGGTTTGAGACAGATATAACGAATGTATTTAGATTGATTTCCATAGTCACGGAACCTTACCCCTTTGGGGCGAGACCAAAGCCTGGTTCTCGAGGCGAGGACCCTTTAATCGGGAGGCCAACATGGACGACACTTTTGCCAAGCTGAACGAACTCAACAACTTAGCCTTAAGTTACGGTAAGGAGCTGGTAATCGCACTGGCGATTCTCGTCTTTGGCCTTATCGCGGCCCAATATCTCAGGAAGTACTCCAACATCCTGCTGAATAAAATTATATCCAAACCATCCATTGCTGCCACCATAACGAACGTTTTGTATGTGTTGTTTATGCTTTTTCTGGTTGTATTTGTCCTGAATGAAGCCGGTGTCAATCCGCTGGTGATCCGGCGGATCGTATTGATGGTGACCCTCACGGCGATTGCCCTGATCGTGCTTTTTCGGCCTTACATCCCCAGCCTGCCGTTTCACGTGGGTAATATCATCAAGACCAGTGATTTTATGGGAAAGGTCGAAGCGACGACTTTCCTGAACACCCGTATTAAAACTTTTGACGGTAAGACCGTATTTATCCCCAACAGTAAAATTCTCAACGATTATGTCATCAATTACCATTTCACCCCCCACAGACGGGTTGCCATAGAAATCGGGGTTAAATACGATCAGGATATTATGAAAGCCAAGCAGATATTGGAAACCTTGTTTATCGAAGACCCGCGGATACTAAAGACTCCAAGACCGGCCGTCAATGTGAAAGGCTGGGAGCAGGGTGCCGTGGTGCTTTGGGCACGTGGTTGGGCGGAAAACGCCAAAAGCTTTATAACCAAGGTCGAGCTGATGGAGAAGGTGACGCTCCGTTTTCAAAACGAAGGCATCATCATGGCCTTTACCCGGCGGGATCTGCATCTCTTTCATCAGAACCCCTTTCCCGATTTTGAGAAGGAGGAACCTTTAAACGCATAAGTTATGGCTGGGCCCGGGGGTGGGAACTGGAAGTGGTTTCAAAGGATTGACGGTCTAAAAGTTTTTCCTGTGGGCAATTAATCATTGTAGCTGACCATGAGGTTTCATATGAACAGGAGGCAATAAATGAAAGTGGGCAAATCACTCAAGATTGTTGATCAAAAATGGGTGCGGAAATCCAAGGGGTATCGCGTCTGCTTCCAGCAAAAGGTCGATTCGGAACTGGTTACGGACTATTGCCCGGGACTCGACGATGCGCCTTTGGATTCGGACGTAACAACCTGGCGATTGGCCTGGAAGCTGGCTTTTTCGACCCAAACCGACGGTAACGACATTGCCGATGACGAACTGGTCAACGTACATGTGGTGGATGATCTGGGAAATCCCGTTACGTACTATGCCACCAACGAGGCCAACGTTTTTAATCCCAAAGGTAACGGTGGGGGATAAAGAAATTTAAATCATGCCTTAAAAAACAATCCCTTCAAACAATATCTTCCGGCTAATGGATATCCGATTCTTCATATTGATGACATGATCGGGCCGGATATCATCTTTCCATCGGGGATATCCGCCTTCCCACACATATTTGATCAGTCGATGAAAAGAAGGCCGGTCAAACCGGTATTCGCTAAAAGTAATTTCTGAACCGGTGTGATCCTGGGCAAATGGAATTTCTGTCTGACGAGCGTAATTGAGGATCAGGGTCCTTACTAAGTCCTGAGAGTCGGTACCGTTTGGATTTTGTTTAAAATCCACAGAATCATCCGGAAAAGGAAACCGGCGATACAAATCGCCGATGAACCCCGTGTAACGAACACCGCGAATAGCCCCCATCAAGTCACCGATATCTTCAGGGTTATCGATCGTGTACCCCGGAAATGATGAGGGGGTGCGTTCACCTTCAGGTTGCTGCGCAATTCGGGACATGTGCTCACAAAACACCGTTGAAAAGAATAAGTCGTGCTCCAGCAGCAGCATATCCGATTCGATGTTAAAAAATCCAAACGCCACTTTTCTATGACTCAGCGAGTTGAAGGCTAATGGCATTGTCTCTCCGCAGCTAAACCTATTATCTGATTTTTACACCCCGATTGAGCGAAAGTCGAGGTCGGAGATCCGCCATTGGAGGGATGCCCCAGATACAAGGCATCAAGGGTGACGCTGTAGTATACTACCGCAAACCCTTGATAACGCTGTAGGTGGGGTATGATCGGCTTTCCCAGCGGGTAAACAAAATGAGATTGTTTTGTAATTATATATCACCCTAATAGAGCGAAAGTCGAGGGTGCCACAGATTCAAGGCGTCCACGGGCGAAGCTGTAGTAAATTACTGCGAGCCCTTGGCAACACAGAAGATGGGGTATCAACGGCTTTCCCGAAGGGTAAACAAAATGGAGTGGTTTTTTGGCA
>Ga0316198_10000004_pt1 | contig 86778 bp, 80 predicted proteins | sample OudBieAanoxic_MG_FD_204935 | JGI IMG/M metagenome (GOLD analysis project Ga0316198, IMG submission 204935) | Coastal sediment microbial communities from Oude Bieten Haven, Netherlands - site A anoxic | ecosystem: Environmental > Aquatic > Marine > Coastal > Sediment | place: Netherlands... | reverse complement strand
CGCACATCCATGTTTTATCAATAATCCCGTGATCAAATATCCTGGTTGGTAAAGTAAAAAAAGACCAAGGTTTTTATCAAAACTTCGGCCTTTTGTTTGGCGGGACTATCGATAAAACACTTATTAGTTCGTTGGAGAGTACCAGATATCTTCAACCTTGAAAGAGCAAATTTATTGCAGATAAACAGACATCGATTGAAGCTATCGACTATTTTGATTTCATCTGTTTTATAAGATCAGGAAGTTGTTTTTGTACTGACCATAGCCGTAATGTCTGCCGATGGTCGTCAGCAGGAAACCCGAGAAGCGTTTTTCCTGGCGCCACATCCCTTATGACCCCGGTGTTTCCACCAAGCTTTACCCCGTCGCCAACAGTTACATGGTCCTTTATACCGGCACCCCCTCCCATAATGACACCATTACCTAACGTTACGGATCCGGCAAGTCCGGACTGGCCGGCCATCACACAGAATCGGCCAAGCTTGCAATTATGGGCAATTTGAACAAGGTTGTCTATTTTGGTACCATCGCCGATCGTTGTGGCACTGAACTTACCCCGGTCAATACAACTTCCCGCCCCAATCTCAACACCGTCTCCAATCTTAACCGTACCGATTTGTGGAATCTTGGCTAAGCCTTGTCCATCCGGTGATGGTCTATAACCAAAGCCATCGGCACCAATTGTCACATTCGGATGGATAATACAGTTATTTCCTATCCGACAGCGTTCACGTATGACCGTGCCGGACCAGATAATAGTTTCACTACCGACGCTGGTGTCATCCAGAACGGTAACATTGGGATAAAGCTTGGTATTGTCACCGATAACAACACCTGGCCCGATATAACAGCCAGCTCCGATTGCAGCACCTTCTCCGATTACGGCTGTGGAATCGATCGCCGCAGTTGAATGGATGCCAGGTCCACATTTTGGAGGTGATGTTTCAAAGAGTCGAAGGACGTCTGCCAAAGCAAGATCGGCATCGGTCACACGAATAAGCGCCCGACCCTGCCCAGGTTTGACATCCAGGTTGTCATTGACGATTGCGGCTGAAGCACGTGATTGGCCCCATAATTTTATGTATTTCTTATCCCCAATAAACGTTAGTTGGTTGGTCGTTGCCACAGATATTTGTTCTATACCGTCGATCATGATCGTCGGACTGCCGTCAAGCGTTCCATTTACAGCTTGATTTATTTGTTCGGTTGTAATTTTTCCCATAATTTTTCCTGAACAAAATTCTAAGTTTTGTGTTAACGTTGGTTAATGCAGAGAAATTTTTGTATATATCTTGCCTAAACCAACTATTAGCCGACTACAGATGTATTGAGATAAAACCAGTTATCAAACTCAACGGAAATATTGCCGATACCATTTGGTCATCCCCACGGTATCACGTGAGTCACTATGAATGCAAGATTTGGTCGGTGGTGATAATAATCGCACACCGGTGGTTTTTCGGGGCCTTGATATTTACAGCATTGTTGGAGGAATCAACGGTTTTGAAACATGGTTTACGCCTGTGATGTGTCGACCAAATTTTGACTTATAAAATAGGAATAGTCTTGTTCATTCCATGACTGAAATGGATACCGCCGCACCCTGCGGGATGCGTCGGTAAAGTGTCAAAAGAAATCAAATAAATCAAAAGGGTCTTAATTCTTAATACAACGAACGCTGCAGCCATACGCTCTAGCGATACCGTATATGGAGGTGGTGGCGGCGTGGTGTATGGAAAACCACAGGGTGCGGGCGGCGATGTTGCTAACCGTACTGGTCCAGTAGTAGCCGGTGTAGCCTGCCTCGGTGACCGTGCTACTGATGCGATCGCGGCTGCCCGCAACAACGAGCTTCAAGGGAGAGGCGAAAGCGCCTGCGGAATCATTACTGCTCCATGAAGCCCTTTCAGTCTCCCACTCTGTTTCCGTGGGCACTCTGAAACCGGCGGGACACGGGTTGTTCATAACGGTTTCCGGCTGCCACAGGCTATCGTTTTGCTGACTCCGCCAGTCGTTGGGTAATGCACTCGTCGCGATGAAATGTCCATGACCGGGAACATTACCGGTGCTGAGAATTGGGGTTGTGTGACTATGGCCAGTTTCATGCCCATCGGCAAGCCTGCCCCATTGATACAGCCAGCCATAAGCTTGGTAATCATCCACACTTTGGGCCACTCTAACCGCGCCTAAATTACGATCCATCCATACCCGGCCGTTTGCCGAGGTGACCGTTGGAATTTTATCACAACTAGCACAGGGTCCTTTTAGAATTGTACAGCAACCACTAAGCAGCATTATACCAGTGAGAAGTATTACAGCGAAAATTACGGATGTAAATCGCTTATACATGGCTTCCTCCTTTCTTAAAAAGTGAGCATTTCAGGTTTTGGGTGTAGTATTGGCTAGCATGAAAGATAGTATATTATGACTGAAAACAAAATATCACTGAATTTGTGATTTGAGAATATACAGGTTCCGCCAATATTACAGATACCATTTTCATTTTATCATTTCACAAAAAAGCCGAGCAACCAATTTAAAGGCAACTCGGCTCATGATTAAAGATGGTTTTCATTAACCCATCCCTTATTAAGGTAAAAAACAAGTTTAAAAATATTCACATTCAAGACTAATCATCAGCTCATCTATCATATCGGCCAATTCTGGAACAGATTCCCCAATCACAAAGTCACGTATTCGAGGTTCACCATCACAGCGTTTATAGGCATGCTCTAATGTTTTACAGGCTCGGTTTATCTTGTCCCTTTCAATAAATCGATCAGCATTTTCAAGCATCCATCTCATTATTCCCAATCTGAGATTTGCAAGCCATGTTTTTTTGCCACGGCCTTCAAGGGTGCCATTTTCAACAGATTCATCAAAGAAGTCTAAAATGTCATCGATCTTAACAGAGCTAATATTGGCGTAAATGCCTCATAATAACCTTCAGGATTTGTACCGTATCCGACAAGAGTGTTACCATCACTCGATATACCTAAGGCATTTCTCAAGTGCCAACCCTTTAAGTCTAACCCTAAATCAACGGATAAGTAATCCTGCAAACTTTTTTTTCCATATAAATGCTTCCGCGCTGAAATCAGATATCCCAATCCCAATAATTGTAGATCCATCATCTGATACATCATGGGCTTGGCTTTCGAAACCTCCTCCCTGGAGATCTCCTAAACCGACCATTCCATCAGCCTCTGTCCAACGAAAAGCTTCATGACCATTCTCTGAATAACTCCCACCAACTACTACCGTTCCGTCACTAGATGCCGCTCGTGCACTACCACCAGTCCAACTTCAGATATGTGAAACTTCATGGCCTACGCCACGATTTTTTGCACCCATTTATTGAGTAAGGGTGTTTCACCATATTATGTCAGCCAACAGGTCGGTCATAGCACTATATCGATCACTTGTGACGTTTACGGATCATGGATTAGGAGCCAGGATAACCGCCACGTAAACCTATTGGATTCAACGCGCCTTGATGCACCCTATGCGCACCCTGAGCCTGAAAACAGGGGAAAAAAGCATGTCAAAGCAGCGTGGTAGAAACAGAAATAGGTTAAATCAATTATCCGGTATTATTAAATATCGTTGAGTAATACCCTGTCAATTTGCGCCAAAATACTTGTCGTGTTTGGTCAAATATGATATTTGGCGGCAACAATGGATAAGGAAATATCGATCTATTCAGGCGGAATTTGTTTTGAAGGGAGTGGGTTTAGCGTAACAAAGGATATAACCCGAAGGGAGAAAAATTAACCATGCCGATTACCAACTTGGCCAGTGCCGGATTTCCTATATGGAATTACCTGGAAAAGCATGGACACGATGCGATATCGATTTACAGGGAGGTGAAATTAAATTACGAGCAGGTGACCAATCCGGGCGCCCGCTTCAGGATGGAAAATATCAACCGACTCTGGCGGAATGTAACGGAAATCGTACATGACCCATGCTTTGGGCTGGAACTGGCTCAATTCTGGCATCCATCCAACTTTGGTGCTTTGGGGTATGCGATGCTGGCCAGTCCCACCCTGCGGACATCCTTGGAAAGATTGGTGCGTTACCACCGGGTCGTCTCGGATTATGATTTTATTCGGATAGACGAAAGTAAAGAGGGGCTGGATGTTACTTTGCTGCACAATAAAGAAATTGACTATATCCCTGCCCGTGTTGATGCCACACTCGCCATGATCATGTTTATATGTCGCCGCAATTATATGGGCGATCTATCGCCTGTATCGGTCAATTTCATTCATTCCAAACCGGATTGTGCTGCTCGCTATTTTGCGTATTTTCAGTCCTCAGTGTTTTTCAATGCGAATTCGAACAAAATAATCTACCCGCTGGACGCCGTTGACAAAAAGCTGCCTAGCGACAATCCGCAGCTTGCCGAGCTTCATGACCAGTTAATAATTGAATATCTGGCTCAACTGGATGAGGAAGACCTCATCCAGAAAATAAAGGCTGAGATCATCGCGCAGCTTCCATCCGGAAATGTCACCCAGGAGACCGTGGCCCGAAAAGTTTTCATGAGCACTCGCAATATGCAGCGACAGCTTCAAAAAGAAGGGACGACGTTTAACACGATTCAAAATGAAGCCCGGTTTGATCTCGCCAGGCAGTATTTAACAGACAAACATGTCGATATGACGGAGATCGCGTTTCTTCTGGGTTTTTCAGAGATCAGCGCTTTTTCGCGGGCGTTCAAACGCTGGACGGGGGTATCGCCGAGTCAATTCAGAAGTGCGGCATAAATTTTTTTGTAAAAAAACCAATTTAAGACAGGTTTCGGATGATCGGGTTGCGCTTGACTTGATTTCAGTGATGGGATACATCGGTTTCAGTTGCATATCAGCGTTCACGAGAATTATGAGATATACAGGTTGAGTACTTTCATGAGTCGAACCGCGACGATCATTCGCCAAACCAAGGAAACCGATATCAAGATCGAATTGAACCTGGACGGGTCCGGTACGGCCAGCATTGCCACCGGTATCCCGTTTTTTGATCACATGCTGACGTTATTCACAGCTCACGGATTTTTCGATTTAACTGTTACCGGCCAGGGCGATATCGATGTGGATTTTCATCACACGGTGGAAGATGTGGGACTTGCCCTGGGAGATGCCCTTACCGAGGCTCTTGGAGATAAGCGCGGGATTAGGCGTTTTGGCCATGCCGTGACGCCCATGGATGAAACTTTGAGCACCGTGACTGTTGATCTGTCCAATCGGCCGTATCTGGTTTTTATTGTACCGATTGAGGGTCGGGATGGGCGGTTTTTTGATACGGCGCTAACCAAGGAATTTTTCAAAAGCCTGTCTACCCAGGCCGGCATGAATCTTCATATCAACCTCTCGTACGGCGAAAATGAACATCATATCGTCGAGTCAATTTTCAAATCTGCCGGTCGGGCTCTGAATGAGGCCACGCGGCGGGATGATCGCGTCATCGGGGTTCGTTCCACAAAAGGAACGTTGTGATTATCGGGAGCTTAAAAAAGCAATTGGAAGAAATGTCGGCCAGTTGCCGCTACGTTCTTAAGAAATAAATCTGAGTCAAATTCCATCATGATTGTTATCCCAGCAGTTGATATCCGCCAGGGAAAATGTGTTCGCCTACTCCAGGGGCGCCAAGACGCGGAAACCGTTTTCGCCGATGATCCGGCGGCCATGGCGTTGCGATGGGCGGAGATTGGCGCCCGGCTGATTCATGTCATTGATCTGGACGGGGCGTTTAACCAGCGACCGAAAAACCTTCAGGCGATAAAAAAAATAATCGACACCATCGACACCCCCATCCAGGTGGGGGGGGGCATCCGGGATATGAAGACCATCCGGGAATACATGGCGCTGGGGGTTGGAAAAGTCATTATTGGTACAGAAGCCATTCGGAATCCCGAGCTGGTAAAACGGGCGGCCCAAGATTATCCCGGCCGGGTCGTTGTTGCCATTGATGCCCGTAATGGAAAGGTCGCCATCGAGGGCTGGACGGAGACCACCCGGGTGTCGGCGGTTGACTTGGCTAAAAAATTTGAGGATTGCGGTGTCTCTACCATCAATTTTACCGATATTCATCGTGACGGAATGCAGACGGGACCGAATATCCATCAAACCCGCCGCCTGGCCGAAGCCGTCACCGTCCCGGTCGTCGCTTCCGGAGGCGTGTCGACCCTGAAAGATATCGAAAACCTCTTGTCCCTTGAAACCATCGGTGTCACCGGCGTTATTACCGGCAAAGCACTGTACAGCGGTTCTCTTGATTTAAAGGCAGCGATCGCGCTTACTGAAGGTCCTGTTTGATTGGTATCTTCGCCCAATCTTCTTGAAAGAAAATCATCAAAACCTTGACAAATTGGTTTGAAATAATTATTATTAAAGGTTGGTTGGCTGAAATGTAACCAATTGAATTATTACTGTTTTTATGGGCGTTTCAAGGTTGCGGTGATTGGACTAGTTCCACCGGTTGAGCCGATGGGTTCGTTCTTTCGTCTTCCTTTTCGCCCCCCTTTCCTGGTCAAAGGAAGAGGCCTTGCCATTGGTGAATTATATTCCCGATGAGAAAGTATTAGAGGTCCGGAATCGTGCCGATATTCTTGAAATAATATCGGAAGCCGTCCGACTCAAAAGGACTGGAAAAAATCACCTGGGTTTGTGCCCGTTTCATACCGAAAAGACCCCGTCATTTACAGTCAGTCCCGACAAACAGATTTTTCACTGTTTCGGATGTGGTGAAGGTGGAAATGTGTTCAGCTTCCTGATGAAGTACGCAGGACTTTCTTTTCCCGAAGCAGTGCGTCAGGTTGGCCGTCGCTACGGCATTAATATTCCCCGGCGATCTCTCACACCGGAGCAAAAAAAAGGGATCAACCAGCGGGAACGCTTGCTAATGGCAAATCAGGAGGCCAAGACGTTTTATCAAAACGCATTGATGAAGACCTCGGCCGGTCGAAACGCCTCTGAATATCTTCGGCGTCGGGGCATCAATGATGTGATCATTGAAACGTTTGCTCTCGGCTTTGCACCGGATGGATGGCGGGCCCTGACTGATCATTTAAAAAGGGCCGGATTTATCTCGGATCTGGCCCGGTCCGCCGGCTTGATCGTTCTAAACAAGCAGGAAAATGGGTATTATGACCGCTTTCGAAACCGAATCATTTTTCCCATTTTTGATCTGGGTGAGCAGGTGGTCGGTTTTGGTGGCCGAATCATGGACAATGGGGAACCGAAGTATTTAAATTCGCCTGAATCGCCTGTTTATAACAAACGACGGATCTTATATGGGCTGAATCGATCTCGACAGGCCTGTCGGCGTAGTGGCATCATTCATATCGTCGAGGGATATTTCGATTTGCTGACACTTTATCAGCACGGTATCGAAAATACAGCCGCCACTCTCGGAACCGCCCTGACCGAGGAGCATATTCGTTTAATTAAAGGGCATACCGAACAGACCGTGCTGGTCTTTGACGCCGATGAAGGTGGAATAAAAGCGGCTTTGCGCAGCTGTAACCTTTTTTTACAGGCTGGTATCGATGCCCGCGTGTTGGTACTGCCCGATGGACATGATCCGGACTCTTTTGTCCGTGAATTCGGTGCAGATGCATTCAAAAGCGCCGTGGAAAAAGCGCCAGGTATGATTGGATTTATTTTTGATTCCGCCGTTGATCAATTCGGGCTTTCCATTGAGGGAAAAATCCGAATTATTTCCCATTTGCAGCCGGTTCTTGCGGATATCAACGATCCCATTGCCAGGTCACTCTATATCCGGGAACTGGCTGATCGCATCGGTGTGGCAGAGCATGCGATCCAGGAAAAGATCCGACAATCGTCTGGAAAGAAGGGACCCGATTTTGATCCCGATACTCGACCCGCGTCAGGGAAGAAGCGGGAAGCCATCACCGGTCGAGCGTATAAACTGGAAAAGCTGATTGTGGCGATGCTGCTCCAATATCCTGATATGATACCGGATGTTGAGCAAAGTGGGATTATTAACCGGTTTTCAGATCAGCAGTTGAGGACCGTTGGTCAGCAGGTGATAAAAAATAAACAGATACCCGGAGTTAGGGTTCCCGATTTAATCGAGATGACGAATGATCCGGATCTAAAACGCACGATCGCGTCTCTGGCCATGGGTGATGATGATAGATGGAGCCGGAAAGGGTGCTTGCAATTGATCACCCAGTATCAAAATATAAGTGATACCCGCCGCCATCACTTTATTGAGGGAATTAAGGATGCAGAAGCCGCCGGAGACCATAAGAAAGTCGCCCAACTGCAACAGCAATGGGCTATGAAGCAAAAACCGAAAAAGCATGAAGCCGTCGGCATGGAATAGAACCACTAGTTTTGGCGAATGAGGAGGCAAGTTCATATGGCAAAATCGTCGACCCCCCCTAAAAATGTCGGCTCAAAAAGTAAATCCGATGGAAAAGTAAATACGGCCAGCCTGGAGAAATCCATCCTGGCGTTATTGTCCAAAGGAAAAAAGAAAAAGCAGGTCGCTGTTGACGAGATTGTTTCCAAACTGCCCAAAGGGGATTATAGCCCCGAACAGCTTGATGAGATAATCATACGCTTAAATGAAAAAGGGATTAAAATCATTGATAAAGAAAAAGCCATAGTGAAGAAACCGGCTGCTGGGAAACCGGTGAAAGCCAAGGCCGGAGGTACTGCTGATTATGGACGGATCAATGATCCGGTAAAATTATATTTGCGCGAAATGGGCATGGTAATCCTGTTAAGCCGCGAGGGTGAGGTTGAAATTGCCAAGGAAATTGAAGCCGGTGAGCGGGAAGTTTTAAAGACTTTAATCGATACCCAAACCGGTGTGGAATGCATTCTCGATTTAAGCGAGAAAATGGAGAAAGGCCTGGCTCGACCCAGGTATATACTTAAGGACCTGGAAGAGGGAGATAGTTACGTCGAGGAGGCGGTTCAAATCGAGAAATTTCTTATTATCACTGACTCGATTCGAGAAATTCATAATGAGAACCGAGAACTTAGAGAACGATTATTTAACGCCAAACTGTCACCGCAAGAACAACGCCGGATCAGGCGGTCCATTAATCGGAGAAATCGTAAAATTTTCAACCTGTTGAAAACCTGGCGTTTTGAGGGGACCATCGTCTTCAAAATTGAAAAACTTATCCGGAAACAGGCCCAATGGTTTGACAATATGAACGATTTGTTCGCCCTGAGCGCTAGGTCATGTGGCGTTTCACCTGCCAAAATGCGGGAAAAACTGTCCACCAAAAAGGGCTTTATCAAATGGCTGACATCCCGTAGTGATTTAAACAAGCTGGATATCGAAAAACTCTGGCGGGAGTTGATTGAATTTGGGAATCAGGTGCTGGAGAAAGAGGATGCCATCAAAATACGGTATCGCAACATGCACCGGGTGATGGCGAATATCGACAACGGCCACATTCGCGCCAATGCAGCTAAAAGCGAACTGACCCGCGCCAATCTTCGTCTGGTGGTAAGCATTGCCAAGAAATACACGAACCGGGGGTTGCAGTTTCTAGATTTGATTCAGGAAGGAAATATCGGATTGATGAAGGCGGTGGATAAATTTGAATACCGTCGCGGTTATAAGTTTAGTACATACGCCACCTGGTGGATTCGTCAGGCGATTACCCGGGCGATCGCCGATCAGGCGCGGACCATCCGGATACCGGTCCATATGATTGAAACGATCAACAAACTGATTCGGACATCCCGCTATCTGGTTCAGGAACTGGGTCGGGAGCCGGATCCTGAAGAGATTGCCGGTAAGATGGAGATTCCTTTAAATAAAGTTCGTAAAGTGCTCAAGATTGCCAGGGAACCGATCTCCCTGGATACCCCTATCGGAGAGGAGGAGGATAGTCATCTGGGAGATTTTATCGAGGATAAGAAGTTCATGTTGCCTTCTGATGCTTCGGTGAACCTCAATCTGGCGGAACAGACACGCAAAATCCTGGCCACCCTGACACCCAGAGAAGAAAAGGTATTACGGATGCGGTTTGGAATCGGTGAAAAATCAGATCATACCCTGGAAGAGGTGGGGCAGGATTTTTCCGTGACACGGGAGCGAATCAGGCAGATCGAGGCCAAAGCATTACGGAAATTGCGCCATCCCACCCGAAGTCGAAAATTAAAGAATTTTATCGAGAATTAAGCGTTGTCTGCTTGACAAATTCATACCCAGTGCATACGAATCCAAGGCTAGGTAATTGGGGCCCATAGCTCAGCTGGCAGAGCCACCGGCTCATAACCGGTCGGTCCCTGGTTCGATTCCAGGTGGGCCCACTTATCGCCTTCTTATGGTTTACCTGCCGGTTTACCGAATTTGGGTAGATAATATAAATTGACTGACCATGTGATACGACTTTGATCCTCTGCAATGAATAAATCTTCAATTGCCAATCGTCGACCTTCAAGGGATACCTTATGAGCTTGAGTGTCGGAGATGTGATTGAAATTATGGAGGTACTCGCACCGTCCCATCTGGCTGAAGATTGGGACAACGTGGGGCTTCAAGCGGGCCGGATCGACTGGCCGGTTCAATCGATCTGGGTCGCCTTGGATCCTACGCCCGCTGTGATGGATGCCGTCTGTGAGGCGGGGGGCGATCTGCTTATCACCCACCATCCGTTAATTTTTAAACCCCTTCAGAAAATCGATTTCTCCACCCCGGAAGGGAAGGTTGTCCGGCGGGCTGTGCTGGATCAAACCGCCGTGTTCTCGGCCCATACGAATCTGGATAGCGCGAAGGAGGGGTTGAACGATCTGTTGGCTCGAAAAATCGGGCTTAATAAAATTTCAGTTCTGAAACCTCCGGTAGACTTATCTAAATCCGATCGCGACTCGATCGGGCAAGCCGACGTAGTTGAGGGCATGGGCCGAATCGGCATATTAGAAAAAAAAACAACCCTGGCTCGGCTGGCCACAAGCATAAAAAAGGCACTTGAACTAGTTTCCATCCAGGTAGCCGGTCGCCCCGATCTGCCTGTAGGCAAAGTGGCTGTTTGTACGGGAAGTGGCGGCGGCCTTTTGTCGACTTTTTTAGCCTCCGGGGCTGACGTTTATCTAAGCGGGGATTTGACCTATCACAACGGACGGGCGGTTGAGGCCATGGACCGCGGCTTAATTGATATCGGTCATTTCGCCTCCGAGCATATCGTGGTGGGAGATCTTTCTCGTCGGATCAGACAGGCGGTGGCCCGAACCGGTGAGGCCGTCAAGGTAACCGCTTGCGCCCTTGAAAAGGACCCCTTTTCAAGGGTATAAAGCACAGCATTTAACACTAGGCAACTATCATTCCTGATCAGGAGAGGCCATGTCGATCAAAACACAGATCCAACGACTGGTAGAATTACAGGTGCTGGAGACTGATATTAAGAACGTAAATCGGTTGTTGGTTCTCATTCCGGAAGAACTTGAAGGGCTGGCCCAGCAGCAAAGCGAATTTAATCTGACGATTGAACGTATCGAAAACAAAGTCGATACGCTTCAAAAACAATACCGGGAATGGGAAGGTGATAGCCAATCAATTTCAACTAAAATGAAAAATGAGGAAGAAAAACTCCGATCGGTGAAAAACAATAAGGAATATCAGGCACTGCTGGCGGGCATTGAGCATTTAAAAACGGATCGATCCGCCCTTGAGGATCGCATGCTTGAGTCACTGGAGTCAATCGAGAATGCTGAGGCGCATCTGGCCAAGGAAAAAGAAGCCTTTAGTCGATTTGAAGCGCAATTGTCCAGGCAAAGGGAAGCCATCAACCGACGGGCGGAGCAGAAACAACGGCAGCTCGAAGAACTGGAAGGATCCAAATCCCATCTCGTTGATATTATTGGGCCGGAATTTTTAAACCGGTTTCATCACGTTAAAGGGTTAAAGGGTGACGGTTTGGCTGTGGTTCCGGTTCAAGATGCCGTTTGCAAAGGCTGTAATATCAATATCCCACCCCAATTATATAATGAACTGCAGCGCTTTGATCACTTGCTGATGTGCCCCAATTGTCAGCGGATTATTTATCATGATCCATCTGACGAATCCAGCAACTGAACTGTTTTCCATATCAGGCAATTCATCGCACGATGACGTAGGCGTGGAAAGGCTGAAGATCGAAGGGAAAAACACACCCAATTAGTTCCGCCATCCCCTTGAATGAAGATGTGTCCAAGCTTATATTTGGCACGTGGGTCGGAGTCGCCCAGACAATCGCTGGTTGTTTTACACGACTGGAGGAAAGTCCGAACACCATAGGGCAGGATGCTCCATAACGTGGAGTCGCGGTAACGCGAAGGCAAGTGCAACAGAAAGTAAACCGCCTGGCGGCAGACGATTTTTCGTTTGATGCCAGGTAAGGGTGAAACGGTGCGGTAAGAGCGCACCAGTTCTTCGGGTGACCGGAGAAGCTGGGTAAACCCCATCCGGTGCAAAACCAAATAGGGAAGCGTCTGAGGGTGGCCCGTCCGAGCTTCCGGGTCGGTTGCATGAGGTGCCGGGTAACCGGTATTCCCTAGATGAATGATTGTCATCTGTAACGGGGTAACCCAAAAACAGATACAGAATTCGGCTTATGGACGACTCCGGCCAACTCGAGTTCTATAGTGGGACCTTCAGGTTTTTCTAAAAGTGGTTTCAAAACCTTGGACCAGGTTTAAGGGCAAGGTGCCGGCCGCCGAAAAAGCGCAGTCCGTCTCAGGTGGATGAGCATTTTGAGGAGGCCTGTAACGCCGCCATTGGGCCTTAGACGGGGTTTTGAAACCGCTTCTATAGGTTTCCTCGAAGAAAAGGGAAAAAATGCCGTCGGTGATCAATTTCGTTTGAATTGAAGAAAAAAGTAATATTTCAAGCCAATGGATGCCACCCAAAAACAGCTTGGTACATGCAAAATTTCATTCAAAGACAAGGTCCGTGTCTTATCTTGCGATTTTCTAAAATGCTGCCTCTACGTTTCCCGCCTGGCGGAAGACCGAAATTATTTCACGAAAAAGCTTTATTCCCAGCTGATCGGCACATCTCAGGTGCTTGAGGATTTTCTTGATTTCCACGGGGCTAAAAATAGCACCACCTGGTTTTTCTACCGGGAATTGACATCTGCCGTGCGCCATTTGAGCTTGGGTGGGTATTCCCAGAAACATATCTGTAACCGCTTGGGGTTTTACAATTTGCCGGATGTGGGTATCTTTGAAAAAAATGGCCAGAAAGCGATTGATTTCATCAACAAGTGTCTCGTCCACTTGGCACCGGTGATTATCAACGAAGCCCGCCGTCTGGATATCCCTATTCCTGAAGACCGCTTTGCATCAACTGATTTTCCGGAAATCACCACCGGTGAGATGCTTGCCTCGGACATCGATGATGAAGCCCATGATGAGCAGCGTCGCCATGTTGTAACCATTGCCAATGATTTTCTAAAAATCGCTGAAAAATTTGATGAACTGGAATTTTACAACGCGTACAAACCTGAACAAATCCGTGAACTCGTTCCAAACCGGATTAACGAAGTCGAAATGCGGCGTTTTGAAATGATCGTACATAACCTACAGTCATCCTTCGACACCTATGTGATTTATGGCGGGTTGCGGTTTACCAAAGAAAAATTAATTAGACTTCGCAGCTTCTTTTCGGTCGGGTTTCACTTGCTTCAGATGATTGGGCGGTTGCTTCATTTTTACGAACGTCATCTCTACGATGCCGGTTATAAAAACATTTATAAAGACGTACAGGACCGGCTGAGAGCGATTATTGATCCGTGGATACTACTTGATCATAGTATTAACTACGGCCTTTTTTTCGTTTGTCATTACATGAATAAAGGCCGCGACCTTTCGCTTGAGATTTTAAAAGAAAATATGGCCCGGTCTCAAATTCGAGTCGGAGTCCCCGTCAAACTTGGGTTTCACAGTCGACCGAGCCTGCTGGTTGCCAAGATTGTTCAGCATTACGGTGGACAGGTAGAGCTATTCGTGGGAAAAGATCGATTCGATGCCGGCAGTGTTCTCGACATTCAATGGGCCGGCGGGAAAATCAGCAAGGAAAACCTTACTGAAGTGGTGTTTGAAGGCGATTCCCGGGCACTGAAGGATATTGAAATCCTGGCCAAGGTCAACTACGGGGAAGATACCATGGGCAAAGGCGTCCCTCTGCCAAAGGAGCTTGACTATTTAAAATAGTTTCGGTCGCGCATGAAAATCATTGGCATTATCGTTGCCGCCGGAAAAGGTGTTCGTATGGGAGGAACGATTGGAAAACAGTTCCTTCCTTTAGGGGGGCGTTCCATTCTGGAACATACTATATCCGGTTTTAATGAATCGGAACTGATTGACCAGATGGTTATCGTATTATCCGCCAATGATATCGATTATTTTAAATCCAAGATCTTATCTAAGCTAACCTTATCCAAAAAAATCCAAGTAGTGATCGGTGGCGAGCATCGGCAGGATTCCGTTTACAACGGTTTGTGCCAGATCCGGGCGAAAGATAGAATTGTGTTGATTCACGACGGGGTACGACCCTTTGCTCGCTCGGAACAGATTGCCGCAACGGTTGAAAAGGCGCGTCAAACAGGCGCCAGCATCCTTTCCATACCGGTCGCGGATACGTTGAAACGAGTGGCGGAAAATGGGCGGATTCAATCAACGCTTGAGCGAGAAAGTGTCTGGATGGCTCAAACCCCCCAGGTTTTCCAGTTCTCGGTCATCTGGCAGGCCCACCAGGCCGCCCGTAAGGACGGATACATCGGTACCGATGATGCCGAATTGGTTGAACGACTTGGACTGCCGGTGGCGGCCGTTCCCGGCAGTCCGTACAATATCAAGATCACGACTCCCGAAGATCTGGCACTGGCCGAGGCGATCTTGGCAGCGGGTCTATTTAAGTGGCCATCCACATCTAAATCTGGGAAATGATCGGCCTTCGATTCATGCGTCTTCTAGCGTTTACGTCGTTGAATATTCGTTTGACATCAATATCCATTTTTTTTAATATCCTACCAAAACACAACCACTAATTATTTCACAAGGTGAAAGAGGAGGTACCATGAAGAAAATCATCGCTGTTGCCGTTGTGGCCGTTCTGTTTGCAGTCGGTATTGCCGGGGCTAAGGATTGGAAAAAAGTTCGCATCGGTGTGGAAGGGGCGTACCCTCCCTTCAGCAAAACAACACCCGATGGCAAAGTGGAAGGTTTTGACATCGATATTGCCCATGCCCTTGGAAAAGCCATGGGCGCCGAAGTCACTTTGGTGGTCCAAGATTGGGACGGTATTATTCCGGCCCTGATGGCGAAAAAGTACGACGCCATTATTGCTTCCATGTCCATTACCGAAGAACGAAAGAAAAAGGTGGCTTTTTCCAACAAATATTACAACACACCCGCAAAATTCGTATGTAAAAAAGGCACCGTCAAGGAATTCAGCAAGGAGACCTTAAAAGGTAAAACTGTTGGCGTTCAGCGTGCCACCACGCACGACAGTTATCTTACGGACAACTATGGTAAGGATGTGGAGATTAAGCGCTATGCGTCCCAGGATGATGCTTACCTCGATATGGCGGCTGGCCGGCTCGATTTTCTTTTGGCCGATAGTGTCGCCCTTCACCAAGGATTTTTAATAAAACCGGAAGGAAAGGATTTTGAGTTCGTCGGTCCCGACATGGTGGATGTAAAATGGTTCGGCGAGGGCGTCGGGGTTGCCTGCCGTAAAGGAGATAAGGATCTAGTTGAAAAATTTAACGTCGCCATCGATAAAATTCGTGCGGATGGAACATACAAAAAAATCCAGGATAAATATTTCGATTTTAACGTATACGGCGAATAAACCAGGGATTAACCATAAATAGTGTCCATCCAGAGATGGAGGATTTTGGTTCAGAAAAAAGCGAAAACGCAGCTCCGGGCCAAAAGATGCCATTTATGGATGGGCCCTAACTAAGGATGGGTTAGGCACCCATTCCGATAAACCGCCTCATTGCGGCAGCGGTCATTCCGGAAAGACCCAGCCGTTCAAGCGTGCGACCCGTATGGGTTAGATCTCTACCGAGAATAAATTCGCCTAACGTGATGATGGTCTCCATTCTTTGCACAGGTACTTTCAGGTGTTTTCCGATCGCCACTAATGGCACGAGACCCATGGGGATGTCTTCTAATAAATAACGGGTTTCAAGGGAATTGGGTCCCTTGATGTCCGCATAGGCCTCCGTTTTTTTAACTGCATCCGATAGGGTTCTTTCATTCACGCCATATTCGATTTTATATTGTTCCCGGCAAGACCACAGATCCACACCCAGCGCCTTGCCCACGGCGATTCTTTCCGCATCCATTTTTTCCACCAGCGCCCCCACCGCCGGTGTAAAACCGTCCCAATAAAACAACCATTCTTCTCGTGATTCGATACGTCCTGTGTTTAGTAATATTGGAGCCGGATGGACGATGGGATTGGTACTGTCAAAGCTTGTTACGAAAACATTTTCAGCCGCATGGATCTGGGGGTACGCTATTTTTAGTTTGGCGGCCACCTGCGATGATTCGTTTGCCGGCAGGGCAGCCACCAATAATTTATTTTTGATACCGAGAATAGTGGCCTGTCCGGGTCGTGAACTGCGACAGGCATAAATCAGCGAGTTGGTTTCCCCGATGGTTACCTTGGCCATGCATTTTTCAGCCTTAAGTACCTGGCTGAATTCAAGGGCGCCACAGGTGGCGCCAGGATGTAAAACGATTAATTGACCCGGTTGTAAAAACGGGGCCAACGCTTTGGCAATGTGACGGTGGGCCGTGGCGGGAGTGATGATCATAATAATCTGGGCCCCGTCAACGGCTTCGCCAAGGTCGGTGGTGGTTCGGTCAATTTTTCCAAAACCCTGAACCACACCATCCAGATGAATCCCGCCTTGACTGTTGATTGAGTTCACGGTGTCGGGGGAAATATCATACAACCGAACTTGATAGCCCATAATCGCTAAATGAGCGGAAACGGACTGTCCGCCGTTTCCGGCGCCGATAACGGCCCAGCAAGGTGGCTCAGGATGACCGGATGGTGTTGGCATTTATCTTTTCCAAGGAAAATCAGGTTATAGTGGCTTTAAGATAACGTTTTTGGGTTACGTTATCATACCGCCCCCCTTCGACGACGTCCTATTTGGGTACCCATACTTAGGGGGTTCCCTCTATCCTTGCCAAAAACGTTATCTGAAAGTCTGTAGTCCGGAACTCATGCTCTTGATTTTGGGAGGATTAACTGGCTCTTGGACGTAAATAAGCATGCCAATGGCGTTCAGCCATTTTAAATCCCCACACAATAATGAAAGTCAGGCAGAGATAAAACAGTCCTGCGGTGATATAAGATTCAAACGGCACAAAATTCCTTGCGTTGACAATCCTGGCCGCACCGAAAAGATCGACAATAGTGATGACACCTGCCAGCGCGCTGCCGTGCAACATAAAGATCACTTCATTACCATAGGCGGGTAGTGCACGCCTGAATGCACTGGGCAAAATTATGCGGCGGTACATAATGGCGTTGGACATGCCAAACGCCTTGGCGGCTTCGATTTCTCCAAAATCGGTCTGCGCAATTGCGCCCCGCAGAATCTCCGATGTATAGCCGGCGGTATTCAGTGCAAAGGCTATCAGGGCGCACCAGTAAGCCTCCTTGAAAATCACCCACAGAAAACTCTCCGTCACGAACCCAAACTGGGCCATGCCATGGTAAATCATATACATTTGCACGATCAGCGGGGTACCCCGGAAAAAATAGATATAGGCTTTGGGTAATAGGCTCACCCATTTATTTTTTGCTGCCGCCAGCAGGGCAATGGGTATAGCCAGGCACAGTCCCGCAATCAGCGCGGTAAAAACCAGTCTGACCGTGGTCCAGAGCCCCTGGAAATATAATGGTAGATTATCTATGATGACCTGAAAATCCATGACTATTCCTATGTCTTGCGTACGCCTACGCTATAGCGCTTATCCAGCCACCTCAGGCCGACATTGGAGATGCCCGTAATGATCAGAAATAAAATTGCAACTACACAATAGAAAGTAAATGGCTTCCTGGTGGTCCCACCGGCCTGGCTGGCATTGTAAAGCATATCCTGTAGGCCGATGACGGATACCAATGCGACGGTTTTAGTCAACACCAACCAGTTATTCCCGAATCCAGGCAGGGCATGCCGGATCATGGCGGGTAGCGTGATGCGTAAAAAAACTTGTACGGGCGTCATACCAAACGCAATTCCGGCCTCAATCTCACCCCGGGGTACGGCCAGTATCCCGCCGCGGAATGTTTCGGTCATGTAGGCGCCGAAAATAAATCCGATGGTAAGGACACCCGCTATAAACGGGCTTACATCGATATACTCCAATCCCAGTTGGTCGCCGATGTTATTCACCAAAATCTGGCCGCCAAAAAAGATGATGGTCATCAGGACCAAATCGGGGATACCCCTGATTAAGGTCGTATAGATACCGGCCACACTATGGGCAATGCGTGATTTGGACAGCTTGGCAAGGGCGCCGATAATACCGAGCAGCATGGCAATAAGAAGCGATAGCAGCGCCACTTCTATGGTTAGCAGCATCCCTTTAAGAATAAGAGGAATATAGTCTATAATTATTGACATACCTTATTTACCCTGAAGTTTTGAATCATCCTGGTAACGCCGGTAAAAGCCACAGATTAAAAAACTATTCTTGCGCCGAAGCATCAAAAGTAAACCACTTGATGGCAAGTTTTTTGAGGTTACCGTCTTTAATCGTTTCTTCAATCGCTCTTGAAAACATGTCAGTAAGATCTTTGTCCTTCTTCCTGACTGCCGCACCAACACCTTTTCCAAATGGGCCGCCTGTCATAAAGGGGCCAACCATCTTATAATCCTTTCCCTGTTCAGACTTAATCATCGGCATCCAATAGGCCACTCCTCCGATCAACGCGTCCAGGCGCCCTTGGTACAGTTCAAGATCTATGGTATGCTGGAAGTCGTATATGCGAATTTCAGCATGGTCGCCAAGAAACTGATCCGCAAATTTTGCATGGGTAGTAGCGACCTGTACCCCAATTACTTTACCCTTTAACTCTTTGATAATGGCATCAAGTGCGGCCTGTTCGGCGGGACTGATATCATCTAGCGTCAATCGTTCTAATTCTAAACTAAAGTTAGCGGTGGGGTTGTCTTTCCGAACCACGAGTCTTGCCGGTGTCTCGGCATAACTGTGCGAGAAACTTACCAGTTTCTTACGAGCGTCCGTTATGGACATGCCGGCCATGATAACATCATACCGCCCTTTAATAAGGCCATCAATGATTCCCCTCCATTTGGTGGCAACGATTTCACAATCAACGTTCATGCGCCTGCAAAGATCATTTGCCAAATCGATTTCGAATCCTGTAAGATTACCTGAAGAGTCAATCAGATTCCAAGGAGGGTAGGCACCTTCGGTCGCAATTTTAATACTCTTCCAATCACCGGCGACCCCCTGAGCTGGGAGTATCATGGATATAACCATAGTAAGCAGTAGGGCAGCAAGGTTTTTCATTATTTTTTTTGCTCTCTTACTTCGCAATATTATCGACTGGGCAAAAGCCATTCTTATAAGGAAAAGGTTTTAAAAAACCGGTAAAAATTCATCGCTATTTCAAACTGCCGGATAGAAACTCACGGAATCGTTCCGACTTGGGATTATTAAAAACCTGCTCCGGGTCACCATCTTCCTCGACCAGGCCCTCATGTAAAAACATGACACGACTGGATACTTCGCGGGCAAATCCCATTTCGTGAGTGACAACCAGCATGGTACGTCCTTCTTCAGCTAAACTTCGCATCACTTTTAGCACTTCACCCACCAACTCGGGATCAAGGGCCGAGGTCGGTTCATCGAACATCAACATGTCCGGCTCCATGGCCAGCGCACGCGCTATGCCCGCCCGTTGCTGCTGACCACCCGATAGATGTGCAGGGTAGTAGTTTTTACGTTCGTACAATCCGACCCGCTTCAGCACTTGTTTCCCACGTTCTATTGCCTCCGGTTTAGGAATTTTTAATACATTTACAGGGGCTTCTATGACATTCTGTAAAACGGTCATATGCGACCACAGGTTAAACTGCTGGAACACCATGGTCAGTTTGGATCGTATATGTTCCACTTGCTTTCGATTTTCAGCAACGCGTTCACCTGAATGCAGCTTACGCATTTTGATCAGATCGCCATGCACGTAAATATCTCCTGATGTTGGTGTTTCAAGGAGATTGATGCATCTTAACAATGTACTTTTGCCAGAACCGCTGCTACCCAAAATGGATATGACGTCCTGCTCGTATGCCTCTAATGAAATTCCTTTCAATACATCTAACTGTCCGAAACTCTTGTGCAAATTATCAACTCGAAGCGCAGGCACTGACTCATTCATGGGTTTAACTATCCTTAAATGATTTAAAGCAGCATGTATCTCTATTCGATATTTTTTAGATAAAAGGTTGATTGCTGAAAGTCAAACCATTTTCCCAATCTTTTCGATTTAATCAGGAAAATTACGGATACTTAAAAGCTTTCAGGAAAAAAAAATTAATTTACCGACACAACCGGGCATGGTGCATTTAGAATTACAAATTGGGCTGTGGAACCAAATATAAGTTTACCTACTTTTGATTTTCTTCTCAAGCCAATGACGATTTCATCAATTTCATTCTCCTTGGCAAATTGAACCAGAACTTCACCAGGCGACAAGAGACTTACGATGGCTTGGATCTCACAGGAGATATTATCCTCTTTTAAAGCGGTTATCATATATTCCATTTCTTGTTCAGCCCTTTGGATGTCTACTAATTCCAATTCATTACTTTGTGCCAATGTGGTCAATATAAAAACTTTCGCATCAAAAGCTTTCGCATGTTTCTTTGCCAGCTTTAAAGCCTCTTTAGCCACATTGGATCTATCATAACCCACTAAAATCTTCACTTTACCCTCCCATGGGAAAAAGGTTTTATAATAGTGCCCATCCATATAATTATTTATATCAGTAGCGGTCTGTCAACAAATTTCTTCAAGGCCGTTTTGTCGGCTATTTCTTGAAGAATCGCGAACTTGACACCTTGTCGGGTTTTGGAGTATATGATTATATGATTCTATGATTTCAACCGAACCGAGGTGAGCCGGCAACGTGAATACCAAACCCTACCACCGAAAACTCTATCAATACATTGTTGAAGAAATGGGGCAGCGGATAGTCCAAGGGATCCACCGGGCCGGTGAGGTTCTGCCTACCGAGGATCAGCTATGCGAGACGCTCGGCGTAAGCCGCGGTGTGCTGCGGGAGGCCACGAAATTACTGACGCAGAAAGGATTGATTTTGACGCGCCCCCGGGTGGGCATGCTCGTGCTACCGCGCGAGAATTGGAACCTGTTTGATCCGGATGTCCTTTTATGGCGGTTGCAAGTTGAGGACAAATTTGCATTTCTAAAAACCGTTACCGAAGTACGGCGGTTGATCGAATCCGAAGCGACACGCCAGGCCGCATTGAGGGCCACCGCCGACGAAGTAGCCGAAATAAAAATGTTGCTAACCCAGCTACAGGACTTACTTAGCGATGACAGCCGCTACAATTATGAAGGTTACTTGGCTGCGGACATTGCCTTTCACACAGCCATTTTAAAAGCCTGCCACAATGAGCTGTTATCCCAGATCGGCAGTACCATGCGAACAGTAGTACACAAAGCGAGGGAAAACGACATTGCCGATATTGCGGCCCAGAAAGCGTCTCTTCCATTTCATGCTGCCATCGTCGATGGTATTTCACACCAAGATCCTGATGCCGCATACAAAGCGTCCCAAGAGATGTTCGATAATGTGTGGCAGCAAATAATCCAAAGCTAAGCGTTCGTGATGGCGTATCGCAGCTAGCCTGTGTGTGGATTAGCGCCTTGTGAATTGCCCGCTTCTGCGATGCTGGGCGCGTCACAAAGGGGAAGGTCAAACCCCCGCGGTGGTCAGCTTTTTTTGAGGGGATTTTCTGAGGCCTCCCGCTATGCGGGAGGAGAATCACTTGGGATAAAAAACGGTCAATTCAATCCTTGCCCATATATCTGGGACGTTTTTTCCTTGGAAAAAGCGGAAAAACGCTAAATCCGCTTGCAATATGATTGCTCAGTGCGGTAAGCGTAATGATAATTTCGTAAAACTTCAAGTACTTGACCCATCATTGCAATTTTACTATGAGGGCTGCAAACGGTCTGAAAGTTTAGAAAGATGGGAAAGCCAATGTTAACGACAATGCCATCACGACTCGCATCAAATACCTTCTTAGGATTTCCTCTTTGCACGGAGCTTGATTCTTTAAAGGCCGATGTTGCTATCCTCGGTATCCCTTACGGCGAAACCTACAGCATGGACGAAGTCACTAATGATCAGGCCAACGCACCTTTGGCTGTGCGCCTTGAATCTGCCCGGCTTAGCGATGGTTTGGACCATTGGGATTTTGATCTGGGAGGTCCGTTGTTCGGTGGAAACGACCTTCGAGTCGTCGACTGTGGCGACGTACCAGGAGATCCTGCTGATATCAAGGGGCACTATCGTATCGCAGAAAAAGCAGTGAAGGCTATCTTGGACTGGAGAGCCCTCCCGGTTGTCATTGGCGGTGACCATGGCGTTTCCATACCTGTTTTGCGCGCCTTCGATGGTCGCGGGCCCATAACGCTTGTTCATATAGACGCACATATTGATTGGCGCGACGAGGTCAATGGCGTTTACGAAGGATACAGCAGCCCGATCCGCCGGGCTTCCGAGCTTTCCCATATCGACCGTATCTTTCAAATCGGGATGCGGGGCCAAGGCAGTGCGCGTGAAAAGGAAGTCGAAGACGCGCTCAATTATGGGGCGGAGATCATCACCGCCTATGAAGTCCATGAAAAAGGTATCGATTCTGTTCTCGACCGGATTCCGGCCAATGAAAACTACTACCTTACCATCGACGCCGACGGACTTGACCCGGCGGTAATGCCCGCAGTTGCGGCACCGGTAGCGGGTGGACTGGTGTTCCATCAAGTTCGGAGATTGATCCATGCTCTGGTGCAGAAGGGCCGATTATGGGGTATGGACATTGTCGAGATCACACCAAAGAAGGATTTAAATGGGATATCTTCTTTAACAGCGGGGCAGTTGATCCTCAATTTCATCGGCGCCACGGCCCGGGCGGGCTATTTCAGCTAACCGTTGAGAAATTCAATACTATTCCGGTGTTAGGAACTGGATCGACGATGGCGTCAGAACTTGGGCCTATCCTTTGTTCAAGGCGCCCGGTTTAGTCGAACCCTAAATGAGCGTAAACAAAATCGAGAAGTGATATAAAACACCCAATTTAACGATTTTTTAAGCGATAGGCAGATGTCTGAACTCGACTTTAGCTCTATTAGGGTCGAACATTGATAATTTAAAGAATAGATTTTGAATATGACCTGGTTGCCTGCAAAGACGCATAGACAGTCGGCAAAATTAGGTAAAGAACTATTTTTCAATAGTATCGCTAGGGAGAACTTGAAATGAATAATCGCATGCCGACCTTGCACGATGTCATCACCGCACGACCTCACGTGTACCGTTATTTAAAGTCCACGCCTCTGGTTCATTATCCCACGCTCAGTCGTTTGATCGGCGCCAAAATTTGGATTAAACATGAAAATCATCAACCGGTGGGAGCGTTCAAGGTTCGCGGCGGGTTGAATCTGGCGGCCAATTTAGATGTTTCCATCCGCCAATCTGGTTTGTTTACCGCCTCCACTGGCAACCATGGCCAGAGCATCGCCTTTGCGGCCCGGGCCTACGGGTTACAGGCCACCATTACGGTTCCCGAAGGGGCTAACCCGGGCAAGGTTGCCGCTATGAAGGGACTTGGCGGTCAAGTTGTCGTTCATGGTTCGGATTTTGACGAGGCCCGGGAGTGGAGCATGGAAAAAGCAGAAGAAGCGGGCGGTTACTTTGTGGGACCGACGGATGAGCCGCTCATTCATGGTGTCGGTACTTATGCACTTGAAATTGTAGAAGATCTCCCTGACGTGGACACCATCATCGTTCCGGTGGGTGCCGGCAGTGGGGTGTGCGGTACCGCTATCGTGGCCAAGAGCATTAATCCCACAATCGAAGTTATCGGCGCCCAGTCGTCCCAGGCACCGGCCATGCAGAAAAGCTGGCAGTCAGGGGAAATAGTGACCGCTCCTATGGAGACCTTTGCCGAGGGTGTCGCCACCCGGGTTCCTTTTGAAAACACCCAGGCGATCATGCGAAAATACCTGGACGATTTTCTTCTGGTCGATGATGATGAGATAAAAAAAGCAATCGTCCTGATGATTGAGCATACCCACAACCTGGCTGAGGGAGCCGGTGCCATCCCTTTGGCCGCCGCCTTCCAACATCGCGAAAGACTGGCTGGAAAAAAAGTGGTTCTGGTTTTAAGTGGTGGTAATCTTGCTCTTGAGCAGTTAAAAGAGATACTGGGAGAATACAGATAGACAGTGTCCAACCAGAAACGGCATCTTTTGGCCCCAGCCGGTGTTCTCCGCATTTCGCCATCCTCGACGTAGCGCAGCTACGACTGCGGTTGCGAAATACCTGCGGCCTTGTCTGAAACCAAAATCTACAATTTCTGGTTGAACACTGGGTCGTTTATCTATCGAGCGATGCAATTCATTACATATGATGGTTTCAAAAAACATCTAAAGTTATGGCAAAGTAAAAGGTTCAAGTTCAAGGCGTCGTGAATACCATGTGATGAGGCGTACTTGTCGTACACCGCAATCACGATGGGATGAAGCGCAACGCAGAAATTGGACATATTACGAAGCCATTACATTTGAAAGCCACTCAACCCCGGAGACAGCTATGGCACCGAGCAAAAGAATTTTTATTAGCGATGTTCATATAGGGCTGCGTAAAAAGTATGAATGGTTTACCGAAGAACACAAACAGAACCTTGTCGATATCTTAAAACTAATTGCTGACCAGGGTGATACGGTTAAAGACCTCGTGCTCCTTGGAGATTTCTTCGAAACCTGGTTGGCACCGGTCAATATTCTGCCGGCGAATATCAAGAGTATCCTGAAATATGAGGGTAACCTTGAGATTATTAATGCCCTCAAGGCATGTATAAAAAACCTTACCAATGTTTTTTATTTAAACGGCAACCACGATATGCATGTAAACGAGAATGACCTGGGGCAACTGACTGCCGGCGGTAAACACATTCAGCATATTTTCTGTTATAACGCCGGACTGCTTTATGCCGAGCATGGGTGTCGTTTTGCCATGTTCAATGCCAAAGACAGGATTCACGATCCCCTTGACGGTTATCCTCTCGGCTATTTCATCAGCCGAATTGCCAGTTCGTCCAATGAAAAATACGACAGCCCCGGTTCGATTGCCTCATATGTGGATGATCTTCTCGAAGCGGCCCTGACGACCCAGACGATATCTGAATCGATCATAGAAGCACTCATGGAAGTTGCCCATTTGTCCCCGGAAACGGAGATTAAACTGCCGAAACCCCGACGCTCGTTAAAAATCAAAGAAGTTCAAAAAAAGTATGCCACTCTCTGGGATTGCTGGGTGGAAAAATTCGGATATCAGTATTCACTCAATGCTATTAAAGGTGAGATGTGCTCACTGGAATGGTTTGGTGACAGGCTTTGTGAAAAAAATGATTACAAAGTGGTTGTTTTGGCTCATACCCACAAGGCGGAAATGGACAAAGATAAGCTGTTTGTCAGCAACGACCGCGTTTACGCTAACGCTGGTTTTTGGACAACCAAGAAACCGACATTTATCGAAGTCGATAAGCAAAAGAATAAATTTGTGGTGGCCTTGTGTAAAGTTAAACGGGATAATGCCGGAAAACTGAAAATCAAAAGGAAAGAAGAGTCATTGGCGTTGACATAAAAAGGCGGTGGTTGGGAAAAATTATCTGGGCCAATGCGGTCATCATAAAATTACATTGATATATCAGTTAGTATTGGTCTAAACCCTCCCCTCTGGTGGAGGACCCGGATAGGTTCTACCGATCCGGTTAACTAGTGTCCATCCAGAGATGATGGATTTTGGTTCAGAGCAAGGCCTGAGCGTTTTTGCAACCGCGGGCATAGTGGGCTATTCCGAGGATTGCAAAAAAGCGAAAACGCAGCTCTGGGCTGAAAGATGCCATTAATGGATAGACACTAACTAAACCTTGCGCCCTCATGAAGCCACCCGGCATGATTAAGCGGTTGTGTTCATTTTCTTTTACGAAAAAGAAAACGAACCAAAAGAAATCGCCCGTGCGACGCGACCCTTCGGGTTGCCCGGTGCTTCTCGAATCGGGCGGTCGCGGTGGAACTCGCTAGCGCTCAAACAGCCACAGCGCCTGTTCGCCCGCTTCTGCGATGCTCGGCGCGTCACAAAGGGGAAGGTCAACCCCCCTGCGGTGGCCAGCCCCCTTTGAGGGAGCTTCCTGAGGTCTCCCGTTATGCGGGAGGAGAATCGCTCTCAATCTTTTTGGCTTTTTACACGGCCAAAACCTCTTTTCGAGCAGACCTAAGAGCGCTCATTTCTGTAATAAAACAGTTGCTTAACGAATTACTTGACATTTATCATAGTTTGTGATATAATTCAACATGGTAATCCTTATCATAAGATCGTAACTGCTGATCAGCCTGCCATAGCCAATCGGGTATAAGTTCGATTTTTTGGCGGTGATGAGCATTTGAACCTCTCATCGGTTCTATAGACTTTCATTCGGTTGCTTCATGTGCCGGCTGTAAACCATACAATATGGCAGATAATTGGTGTCGTTAATAGAGGCCGGCGTCATGGTGGTGGACAAGATAAGGCCATGGTTTATATCAACCGAAGCATTCTCTTTAAGCCCATATAAGAGATCGTCTTTCATGGCCGTCCAGTCCGCCTTAACCGGATCCCGGCAGAATTTTTTAGGATACCCTTTTTATCCAGTCTACTCTCAGGCGTATCATGTTTTTTCCGTAGCTTTTTGAGTTTTTCATTTAATAATAAATTTAGCTTCGTAAGTTCTAATTATAAGGTGACAGTAAAACCCTAATTGAGCCAAAGCACAGTTAGGGAGCTGTCAGCAATCAGCGTTCAACTCTCAGCTAACGAATTTGAAACGTGGATGTATATCTCACCTATGCCAGCTTTATAAATTTTGGGTTGCAAATTACTAAGCTGATCGCTAATGGCTGAATGTTGATTGCTCCCAATTGATCGTTTTCAGTCAATTGGGGTAAAATATTTCCGGCAGCATGACAGTTTGTCTGATTCAGGATGGCAGATCTAATTTACTTCATGTTTCGACTCGATTGTCATAGATAATCAGCTATAAATCGGTTTTCAGTGAAAGCGAGTATTCCAATTTTTCACCTTTGTTAATGCGCTCATCCTTTCTCACTTATTTTCATTGGAAATCTTCATATCTTTGCAATAGATTCTTGTTTCTATGAAATAGACAGTCGGGCAGAATAAATATCAATAAGCTTTACAGTATTCTAAAGCGACCTTTTTAATTCCCACTTTTAACATCGTAATAAAAATAAAATATAGATAAAGAAAACAAGAGGTTGAAAAATTGATCAAATCAGTAATAAATTTCTTTTAAAACAGGTCCAATATTTGCAGGGTTAGTCTTCACCATATCCGATTTATCCCGATATTTTTTTATAAGGAAAGGAGGTTTGAGATTATGGATACACGATTTAAGTATTATTGTATTTTAAGCGTCTTTCTTATTGTACTGCTTTCTATTGGATGTTCTTTCAAAGGAACTCCGCTTACATCAAGTGGGGTGGACTACGAACCACATATGGTTTGGAATGGCTCGCATTTCGGTATCGTTCACTACCATAGCTCAGGTGGCTCAGGGAGCGGCGCTTGGCCGGATATCGATGTTAAAAAAGTGGATAAAAATGGGGGTATTGTCGTTTCAAAGAACGGTGCGGGTTCAATCCAACACCTTTATGCACCTTTTATTCTCTCTAACCTTGTTTGGAACAGCAAAAACCAACAATTTGCATTTGCCTATACCAAAGATAAGGTGATTCACTTTATTCGCATGGACGCTTCGCTGAATGTCATTGGTAGCCCGCTGATCATTCAATTTCCAGGACTACAAGTGGACAGTATGGAACATCCACGACTGGTTGATCTTTCTCTGGTCTGGAACGATGTTAAGAATCAATATGGCCTGACCTATGTGACTGAGGAGCACCCATACCTTCAAGATCGTCATGACGATATCTACATCTCCAGAATATCCGCTTCAGGCAATTTCGTCGGCCCTTATGCACGTCATCACATCGTAACCTGTCCAGGTGATTGCGAAAAGACATCGCTTTCATATAACACTAAAACCGGTCAATATGCCTTGTCGTATTTCAAAAATAATTTTCCGCAACATCATGTCACCCTTGGGCTTCTTAAGGCCAACGGTATAGTCAGCGAACATACATTGATGGCCGGATGGAATCCTGGGTGGGGTCGGGAAACAAAGGTGATTTTCGATGATCGGACGGACGATTATGTTGTTACCGCGCTGAAAGACAAGCCAGGCAGTTTGCATGGACATGAACTCTGTTACCAGATTGCAGATTCCAATGGTCAGCCGAAAGGAAATTATTTTGTAAGGAGCGGAGTGCAAGGGTATGACAAGATTATCTCAATTGGAAACTACCTGAGCCCAGTGAAAAACAGGTATCTTATTTGCGCTTCGGAGCAGCAACAGATTCATTGCTGGGTAGCAGCAGAGACAGGCCATGTCAAAACGGATATCGGATATACTTCGAAAAACGTAAACAGTTGGCACCCATCGCTTTCGGTAGTGGATGGCGTTTATCTATCTTGGATCCAAGATGGTAGCTTATATTTCGGTAAGGCAAAAAAATAACCAAAACGTCTATGAAATAAAATTGTTATGTGCAAATATGGATGATTAAGATAGATAGAGAAGTATTGATCGAAAAAAGTTGAATTAACCCTCAACCCACCAAATGTTGTTAGTCGTAATTCTGCTGTTATGCTGGAATGCAAGCATGAAGGACTTTCTGATTATTCAACTTAGCAACAAAGGAAAAAGGTTTTGGGGACGGGTTTTGGGTACGTATGTTCCTAAGCTGACTTTTTACAAATACTTTTTTCTCTGCCAATAGAAAATGGGTTAAAACTCAATTCTGATGGTTTCGTAATCCGCCTATGGTGGACTGCGTTGCGCTTCATCCCGTTGTGATTGCGGCGTACGAAAAGTACGCCTCATCACACGGGATTCGCGATACCTTGAACTTGTCCGCCTGAGGCGGATTGCTTTGCCATCGCCTTAGATGACTTTTAAAGAAGAAATCAATTCTGGATTGCTAACAATATTTTTTATAGTTAGCATAGGGATGTGTTTACATCAAACCATGTAACTTTCGGTGAGAATGTAACAGGAAAGGAGTATAAATATGCGCATATTCGAAACTCAAATCGTTGCTGCCAGTCTTGAAGACTTGAGAGCTCTGGGCAAGCTGGATCTGGATCTAAAACATCGTGCGGCCCGACAGGAGGGTAGAAATCGATTCGTGGTCCCAGGCATTTTAAACGCCGAGGAGATTAAGAAAGCGAAGGCTGCCGGATACGAGGTCAATATCATCGACGATCTTTCCGAGATGTTGGATGCACGAAAACGGGAAGTATCCCCTGTGAATCGATTTTTGACTGCTCGCCGTGTACCTGACATGGCCACTCGCTCAGTGGAGGGCTATCTGACGTCGGACGAGGTGGAAGAGGCGCTTATTAATTTAAGCAATGAATACCCGGATCTGGTCGAGATTATCGAGCTTCCCAACCACACCTGGGAAGATCGTGTCTCTCACGCGGTTCGTGTCGGAAGCTCAGTGAATTCGGATCAGGCGGCGATTTTATTTACCGGCAGCATGCATGCCCGGGAGTGGGGCGGGGCGGACATCTGTGTATCTTTTCTGATCAACTTAATCAATGCTTATAAAGAGGGCGGCATTCTACAATATGGCGGAAAAGTTTTCAGCCTCGATCAAGTCCGTTCCATTATTGATAACTTGAACCTCATTGTTTTTCCGGACGTGAACCCCGACGGAAAAAATTACAGCCAGACGGTCTATCCCATGTGGCGTAAAAATCGAAATCCCAACACCGCCGTGGATCCTGAGAACCCGGGTGTGGATCTGAACCGGAACTTCGATTTTTTATGGCCAAGCGGGATCGGCACATCGACCGATCCGTCCAGCAACATCTATAAAGGCGAACGTCCCTTTTCAGAACCTGAGATCAAAAATTTGCTCCACCTGTTTGACGCGTACCCCGGCATCGCTTACTATGTGGATATCCATAGTTATTCGGAACTGATTTTGTATAGCTGGGGAGATGATGACAACCAGACCAACGATCCGGATCAAAACTTCGGCAATCCCGAGTATGATGGAGAGCGTGGCGTGTTGGAAGATATCAAATACCGCGAATTTATATCTCCCACCAACGAGATCATTGCCGTTGGTCTTGCCCACAGAATGAATAACGCTTTGGCAGCGGTACGCGGCGGAAGCGGATATACCGTTCAAGAGTCTTCGGGGCTTTATCCCACAACCGCTACTTCGTCGGATTATGCCTTCAGTCGCAGCATTATGGATGCAGATAAGACAAAAATTCAGGGCTGGACCATCGAATTTGGGAAAGAGTTTATCCCCCCATTTAGCGAAATGCGTAAAATCATCAAGGAGGTTGGTGCTGCCATGACCGAGCTGTGCTGGGACGTAAGCATGGGCTTGTAGTAGGGCATCGAATCAATCACCCTTGCGTAGAAAAAAGGTTTTGCAGACACTTTAACAATTGAGGAACAATTATGAGTTCTACGATAAATATTACTATGCTACTTCGCAAAGACTGGCGAACACCGGAAGGAATTGCGCGAGTTAAGGAGATAGCAGGTTCACTTGATATACGTCCGTCCGCAAGTGGACGGACCAGTATTTCAGGAAAGATGCCCCTTGAATCTTTCGTCAAAATATTTCAAGTTTCTCCGACTCAGGTCGAACCCAGATCACCGGGAAAAAGTGATTTTGGGTCGCCCGGCGGTTATACGATAGAAACTGAACTTCATGTTCCTAATCAACTTAAAGCGTATGTTGAAATCATATCTGTGGTTTCTCCCGCTGCACGTCTTCGGTGAAACATCAATAATGGAATGAAAGGAGGACATCCATCATGAAAAAGAAAGAATCTCTCGACACATTAAGAATTGCTGTAACCTTCAAGCGTCCTTCAGACAAGCTCGGTCTTACCCGATACGCCGCTCCAATGAGTGCTGATGTGGTTACATCCTTTGTGCCTGAATCGGAAACTGTGGGAAAGGCCCTGGATGAATTGGAAAAGCGTGGTTTTACAGTAACTGCAAGGGGACGTTTAACTGCATCAATCCGTGGCAGCAGGAAGGATTTTGAAAAACTCTTTAGAACGAAGCTCACCAAATTTTCATTTAAATCCGACGCGGCCACCAAATTTTCCGCCGATTCAGTCTTCTACCCCGGCAAAGGCGCCCCATGGAAGCCTATCGTAAAAGTGGCCAAGTTAATTGATGATGCCTATATCCAGTGGCCGCACATTTATCTTAACCAACGATTTGCTGTGCCGCCGCCGTCACCTCTTCCTCCTCAGGTTGATTACCATAGTTTGCGAGTGCCCGGTGATGTGTCACTACTCATAAATTCAAGCAAAGTCCACCGGGAGGGATTCACAGGAAGAGATGTAAGAGTGGCAATGGTTGACAGTGGTTTTGCACATGGTCATCCCTATTTTCAAGAAATGGGATACAATTCATCGGTTGTACTGGCTCCAGGCGCAACACATAAAGATCAGGACGGAAATGGGCACGGTACCGGTGAGTCGGCTAATATTTTTGCAATCGCTCCGGATGTGAATTTTATCGGTGTCAAACTTGACAACGAAGATGATCCCTATTCAGGTGCAACGATCCTGGAGGGTTTTCAGGAAGCGCTTAAACACGAACCGCATATCATTTCAATAAGCTTGGGGTATGATCTTTGTCCACAAGATCCTGTAACCGGGCAACGTACCAGCGATGAACATCTGCCTATATTGCCCAATGGCCTAAAACCCCTCGAAGCCGAAATTTCTCAGGCTGTTGCCGATGGGATTGTTGTTGTTTTTGCAGCCGGCAACGGGCATGTCGCTTTTCCCGGAATGATGCCCGAGGTTATTTCGGCTGGCGGCGTGTATGTAGATTCGAATGGTGAGATGAAGGCTTCCGATTATGCCAGCGCTTTTCCCAGCAAACCCTATCCAGGCCGTAATGTTCCCGATCTATGCGGGCTGGTTGGTATGGCCGGCAATGATGCCGATTACATCATACTGCCGATTTCCAGCGGGTGTGAAATTGATCGGGACAATTCATATCACGACGGAACCAGTAATGATGACGGTTGGGGAGTTTTTAGCGGCACGTCCGCCGCGGCGCCGCAGCTTGCCGCTGTCTGTGCCCTTATGATTGAGAAAAATCCGAGCCTTACTCCCGGTGAAATCAAGAATGTGCTGCGTCGCACATGTCGTGACGTGGTTATAGGCTCCGGCAATCCAGCCAGCAATGAAGGTAATCCGGTTCCTGCCGGTCCGGGAATCGACGGCGCAACCGGCGCTGGCTTTGTCGATGCTTTTGCCGCTTGCAATCAAATCTAATAGACAGGCTCACAAGAAGTAGTTAAGCTTAAATGCCTTGCAGCCGACCCCAAAACTCGCCGCTCCCGCCCGGCGCTCCGGGCTTTGGGTCGGTTGATGCCTGTCGCTATATTGCCAATCTGAGGTTTATTGCTTGTAACATATGGATCTGCCTTTTCGGTTTCACAAGAGACTGAAATAGTGGACATCGGAATAATGAGAGGTGTTTTGAGGACTAGAATTTGGTTCTAACGACGAAATCGGGAAAACAGTTGGGTTTTCGTTAAGAAGCTATTTAAGGAGAGCACCAATATCAGTTACTTTTATTGGTGGGCTTATTACGACAATTTATGCATTCGTTAGGCGCCGGCGTTGATATATCAACGCCGGTTTTAATTTATTGTGCTCCAGATCCTCGAAATTATTTTCTAACAGACTGAAAAACTGTCCATCTTTAGTATCGATAAACCAGAAAGCCGTTAAATCGGCCAGATTCTTCAAAACCCCAACGTATAAAAAACGATTTCGGGCGGCCCCTTACGGTACCAGGTCTCCCAGAATCACTACATTTTTTTTGAAATTTCTCATTTGAATCCCTTTTCATCCAGATGGATCCAGTTTGAATCCACGATCCAGAGTGAAAAGTTGACTTTTGATGCACTAAAGATTATTTATAGAGTATCTAAAGGTAAACTCTAAAGGAGAATAGTCATGCCTGGCTACATCAGCGCAAAAGAATTTAGGCAGAGATTTTCAAACATTTCTGAGGATCTTAAACGATTTGGAGAAATCATCGTTCTTAAGAGGTCTAAGCCGCTTTTCAAGGTCGTGCCATTCGAGGAAGTTCCGTCAGATTTGATAGATCGAGCTTCGGCTATAAAAGATAACGGCCAAATGGGCCTCCGGGAAATTTCCCGTATTGTTCATGACCTTCGCGGTGTTAAATGAATTGTGTGGTCGACACGAATGTCGCCATGTCCGGACTATTATGGCATGGCCCTCCTAATCAACTCCTCAAGTGGAGTCGCGATGGGATTATGCGAATTTTCGCATGTGAAGAGACAATTGCCGAACTTAAGCGCGTATTAAATTATGAAAGATTTGGTAAAAGGCTTTCTACTATTGGGAGTACACCTGATGATGTATTTGCTTACTTCATGAACCTAATCGTATACGTTTCCAGTCCGAAATTAATTCCAAAGCAAATCGTCGAGGACCCATTCGACAATTTGCTTCTCGCATTGGCATCGGAAAACAAAGCACACCTCATTATTTCCGGAGACAACCATCTGCTAAATTTGAAAGAATACAATCATATCCAGATTGTTTCTCCCGCGGAAGCGTGTAAAGTCGTTGAAATCGAAAAGGGGTTCAATCCTACAGGATCTTAAACCCCAAATGAGCGTAAACAAAATGAGAAGCTCAATTTAAGCATTTAGAATTATGGTATAAATCTTCAATTCAGTTAAATTTCCATAATGCTTCAATGAATGAGATATATAAATCATAAAACAATCTCATTTTGTTGGCCTTTCGGCCTCCGCAATAGCGGTCCGGTGGGAAAGCCGATCATACCCCAACTACGGCGTTATCAAGGGTTTGCGGTCCGCCAGAGTTCTTTGGCGGACCGCATCACCCTTGATGCCTTGTATCTGGGGCATCCTCGACTTTCGCTCAATCGGAGTTAAACCTTATTGGTGCTTAACGGATTTATATGAACCCCCATTAATGAATCGACTGATAATATTTTTGGGATGGGTATCGGATTATCTAGAAAGCCTGTTATATGGCGAGCCACTGGGAGGTGCTCAATGTCCCCTATTTACCGCCAAGGACGACGCCAGGCGCTTACGTTGATGTACTAGCGCGGGCACCAAATCATAATTTTCTAAATCGTCAAAGTCTTTTTCTACCAAGCGAAAAAAATCCTTATCAGTCGGATCGATGAACCAAAAGGCGGATAGATCGGCCAGGTTTTTTAAAGCCCCTAAAGTGTAGAAATCGATACCGGGCGGTCCTCGCCGGTACCAAGTCTCCCAGAACCCCCAGATTTTTTCGATATTCCCCAGGGGGATCCAGGCTGTGTAGAGTGGATCAGCCACTGGTAAGAGTACCAGCTCGGTGGGGACGTGTCTTGCTCCCCCTTTTTTTGAGAACACCTTGTCCATTCCCCCTCCCAAAGGGGCCTTGTCCGTAGCGCCGAACAGGTAAGCGATATGCATGGGATTGCCCACAGTGCGTTCGAGACGATAAGCGGCGCTATCATTCATTAAATAGGGTTCGTTGGAAAGCTGGGAAAAGGATATCGTCACCCGGTTATCCTCGGGCCATTTAAAGTCTTCCCCGGCAAAATAGATTCGATGGTGGTTATGTTGCGCCAATAATACGCCTATGGGTTGGTGGGTTTTTCCCTCGAGAACGATATGGATGGCGCCGTGGATATCGAGTTCGTGCCAGCCGGTGGGATCTCCGATCAGACGGCTGCCCCATTTCTTCAGGCGTCCGATCTCAGAAGGCAGGCCGCTGTAAGGAAAGACCAAAGAATATTTTAAAAACACCAGGGTCATTTGGCCTGTGTCGGTTGACATGACATCCGTGTAAATCCGCCCATACATTTCGGGATGAACATCCTTGACGGCGAGGCGACGGGCGGCCTGGACCGAAAGACGATAATCAAGATACAGGTTCGGGCTGAATTGGATATCTTTTAACATTTCCCGGCCAATCTTTTGATGTTGGATTTCACGAGGATCTTTTCGATCCCGCACCACGCATAAAGGAAGGTAGTCTCGATAAAAACTGATGGGGGTATAGCTATCCGGTGCCACGAAGACCCGGGGTTTGAACTTTTCCAAAAGCCGCCGGGTATCCGGTGAGTCCTGGGACCAGTTTTCCATCCGGGAAGAAGATGAGACCACGTCTTTGATGAATGTCATCTCGGAGTCAATACCCTCCGAACATCCCAACACCAAAAAGATTCCCAACAGCAGAAATTGTCGTCCCAAATGATGTAATAACACACTCATATGGAAAAACATGGCCACGCAACTTTAATGTGTCAATGTGGTGATCCGTTTGCTTGGACAAAAACGTGGATTCCATCGCGAGATATTTTCTCATTTAGCTTGACGCACGAGCTGTATACGGTATACAAAAATACCATTCATGAAATTATCCACGCAGGAGACGATTCCATGGCCGAAGTGAAAGCACCGATGCCGGGCATCATCTGTGAAATCAGGGTAAAACCCGGCGATACCATCATTGAAGAGCAGGAAGTCCTCACCCTGGAAGCCATGAAAATGGAGATGCCCATTGCGGCAACGGCCGCCGGAACGATCAAAGCCGTTCATTGCAAAAAAGGTGATGCCGTTCAGGGCGGTGACACATTGGTTGAGATTGAATAATTGTTTAAGCTGTTAAGTTTATAAGCTGTTGAGCTGTTTAGCTGTTCAGCCAGTAAGCGGATAGGCTTACCAGCTAAACAGCTTATGAGCTAAATTGGGGAACGACATCATGCCGGAACAAACGACTCACCAGATTGAATTGGAGCGCTTGGAAGCCCTCAAGAAAAGGGCGGAACTGGGTGGGGGTCAAAAGGCCATTGATAAGCGTCACGGCCAAAGTAAATTAACCGCCCGGGAACGGTTAGACTATCTTTTTGATCCGGGTAGTTTTGTGGAAATAAATGAGCTGGCTGAAAGTCAGGCCGTGGATTTCGGTATGCAGGCCAAAAAGGTTCCCGGAGATGGCGTGGCGATCGGCTATGGGGAAATTGACGGGCGTCTGGTTTTTGCATATGCCCAGGACGCCACGGTTCTGGGTGGTTCGGTGGGAACGATCCATGGACAGAAAATCTGCCGCATCATGGATGAAGCCCTCAAGGTGAAAGCGCCCATTGTCGGCCTGTTTGACTCCGGGGGGGGTAGAATTCATGAGGGATTCTTTGCATCTAAAGGCGTCGCCGGCATGTTTTACCGGAACACCGCCGCTTCGGGGGTGATCCCCCAGATTTCCGCCATGATGGGGCCCTGCGCCGGCGTGTCGGTCTATTCACCCGCTTTAACCGATTTCATTGTCATGGTGGAAGGGACCAGCCAGATGGTCATTACCGGTCCGGGGGTGATTAAATCCGTTACCGGTGAAGACGTTACTTTAGAGGACTTAGGAGGTGCGAGAGTCCACAGCGAAATCACCGGCCAGGCCCATCTGGTGACAAAAAACGACGAGGCGTGTTTAAAGACCATTCGGAAGATCCTAAGTTATTTACCATCAAATAATGAAGAAATACCGCCAATGGCCAGCAATGGTGATGATGATCCCAACAGAACCGATGACTCGCTTGAAACCATAGTTCCGGCCAACTTCAGAAAGGCCTACGATATGCGACAAGTGATTCGTCGCGTCGTTGATTCGGGCGAATTCTTTGAACTTCTACCAAAATTTGCCAGGAATATCATTATCGGTTTTGCCCGGTTGGATGGCATGACCGTGGGTATCGTCGGCAATCAGCCCAATGTGCTGGCGGGCTGCCTGAACGTTGATAGTTCCGACAAGGCCGCTCGTTTTATTCGGTTTTGCGATGCCTTTAATATCCCTTTAATTAACTTTGTCGATGTTCCCGGATATTTTCCGGGAGTCAAGCAGGAACATTCGGGAATCATTCGGCACGGGGCGAAGATGTTGTACGCCTATTCGGAAGCAACGGTTCCAAAAATAACCTTGGCTCTCAGAAAAGAGTATGGCGGGGCGGTCATGGCCATGTGCTGTGTCGGCATGGAGGTCGACCTCATGCTGGCCTGGCCGATTGCCAAACTGGTAGTCCTGGACACGGCTACGGCGGTCAACTTGATTTTTCGTAAAGAGATTCAATCGGCTGATGATCCACAAGCTTTCCGACATCAGATGATTGAAGAATATGACCATAAATATTCGAATCCATTTCATGCGGCTTCAAATATGCTAGTGGATAAAGTGATTGCACCCAAAGAAACCCGGCCTCAGCTGATCAAGGCGTTACGGATGCTGAAAAATAAAAACAGGCCAAAGCCATTTAGACGTCACGGGAATATTCCTCTATAGGATTAAAATTAAAAGGATAGAAAAATGGACTTCACGCTCTCGAAAGAACACCTCGATATTCAAAAGGCCGCCAGGGAATTCGCACGGGGAGAATTCACCGATGTGGCGCGTGATTTTGATCTGAACGAAACATTCCCAGCAAAAATTATCGATAAAGCCCGTAAACTCGACCTGATCGGATTGTTCATTCCCGAGGAATATGGTGGTCCTGGTCTGGGATACCTTGAGCACGCCCTGGTTTTGGAAGAGTTCTGGAAAATCGATCCCGGGATCGGGCAGCAATTGTGCTCCATCTCCTTCGGCGCGGAGGAATTGCTGCTTTATGGCACGGAGGAGCAGAAAAAGAAGTACCTGGCCCCTTTGTTTAGCGGTGACGGCATTATGGGGTTCGCCATTACCGAACCGGACGCCGGCAGCGACACGGCCGCAGTAGCCGCCACCGCCGTAAAGGATGGAGACGATTACATCATTAATGGCAGTAAAGTGATGATCGGCAACGGCACCGTGGGCACCTTTCTTCTGGTTTTTTGCCTGACGAACCCGAAGGAAAAATCTAAAACCGCCCGGCATAGTATCATCATCGTAGAAACGGACCGGGATGGTTATAAGGCCGATGAAATGGAAGGTAAAATGGGTCTGAGATGTTCGGATACCGCCGCTGTTTATTTAAACAACGTTCGGGTTCCCCAGGGGAATCTATTGGGCCGGGAAGGAAACGGCTTCATTCAGCTGATGCATTTTTTTGACCGTTCCCGCGCCTATGTGGCCGCCCACGGGGTGGGATTGGCCCAGGGCGCTCTGGATCAAGCCGTTCAACATGTTAAGGGCCGGAGACAATTTGGGCGGCCCCTGGGCGCGTTTCAGGCCACCCAATTCAAGATCGCCGAAATGGCGACTAAAATTGAGACGGCCAGAAATATGGTGTACAAGTCAGCCTGGCTGATCGATAATGGGATGGCGGATACGAAGCTGACCGCCATGGCTAAGCTCTACGCCTGCCATGTGGCCGTGGAAGTCGTTGACGAAGCGCTTCAAATGCATGGCGGATACGGGTATTTTAATGATTACGATATTGAACGATTTTACCGGGCCGCCAAAGTGCTTGAAATATACGAGGGGACCAAAGAGGTGGAGAAGATAATTATCGCCAGAGAGATTCTCGGCAAATTATGATGACTTCGGAATCAGCCTATGGCGTACGGTGTTGCGCTTCATCCCGTCGTGATTGCGGCGTACGAAAAGTACGCCTCATCACACGGGATTTGCAGCGCCTTGAACTTGTCCGCCTGAGGCGGATTACTTTGGCATCGTTTTAGATGACTTTTTGAGTTCCTCAAATGATAACAGGAGTATTTATATGGCACTTTTTGAGAATGTACGGGTTTTATCTTTAGAACAAGCGACGGTTCTTCCCTACCTGACTTATCGTTTGGCCATGGACGGAATGGAGATCATCCGCCTGGAACATCCCAAATATGGTGATCCCAACCGCTTTATCGGCGAAAATGTGCTTGGCGAAAAGCGGATGAACGCCTACTATCTCACCATTAATGCCGGGAAAAAAGCCTTGACCCTCAACCTGGCGGAGCCCGAGGGCCAAAAGATTTTTTATTCCCTGATCGCAGAGCTTAACATCGATATCTTTGCTACCAACCAACTCCCCCGCAATTATACCAAGCTTGGGATTGATTACGACGCCCTAAGATCCATTAAGCCGGACATCATCTGGTTGGGGGTCACCGGTTTCGGGCCGGACAGTAATGAAGCGGCCTATGATCCGATATTGCAGGCGAGATCAGGCTTGATGGAAGTCACCGGAGAGGTGGGCGGCCCGCCCATGGTATTGGGAATCCCACTGCCGGATATGGGAACCAGTGAGCATGCCTATGGTCTGCTGATGAAAGCGCTGTACCAGCGTGAAGTCACGGGCGAAGGGTCCCGAATCGATCTGGCCATGTTTGAATCCTCTTTATCCTGGCTGACGGTTCCCATTACCATGGCTGCCAGTTTCGGAAAAGAAGTGACCCGTCGTGGCAACACCCACGAATTTTTCAGCCCGGTGTCAGTCTATGAAACTCAAGACGGATTCGTATACATTGCCGTGGGAAATGATCGTCAGTGGCGCTCAATTGTATCCCAGGATATATTCCGATCGCTGGACCAACCGGCGTATGAGAATAATGAGGGGCGTATCCGGGATGTAACCAACCTGAACCGGGACATCAATGCGATTACGCGCCGCCATACAACCAAAGAATTGATCGATCTTCTCACGTCGATTACGGTACCCATCAGCAAAATCAATTTAATCAAAGACGTGATCGCCGACCCGCTGGTTGAAAGAAGACTGCTTTCTTCAAAGGACCCGCGGACGGGAACCGAAATCACTTTGGCCCCATCCCCGTACATGACGCCGTTGCTTGCAAAAAACAACCGGCGACTTGCCTTCCCGCCGCGGTTCGGGGAACATAATACAGAGATTTACAGCCGGATTGGCTACTCGGATGAAATACTTTCAACACTCAAGGAGAAGGGAGTTATCTAAAATTTTAGATCTCCTGCCGCCATCGTTGCGTCTCCGATTTGTCGGGATTAGATAAACAACCATGCAAAAAGCGAAAGCAAAGGATACCGGTCTTCGCCCATTAAGGTTCATCGGCCGACGAAAGTCACTTGGGCAGCATGTTTACCAAAATCTGCGACAAGCGATTGTCCGGGGAGACATCTCTGCGGGTAACCGGTTGGTTGAAAGCCGCATTGCCGAGACGATGGGAATTAGCCGGACACCGGTCCGGGAAGCGATTCACAAACTGGAACGGGAAGGATTAATCGTTCAAGGTGAAAAAGGCGGTTTCGCAGTTGTCGGCATCAGCAGGAAGGATATCGAGGAGATTTTTGGTATCCGCGGTGTTTTGGAAAGTTATGCCGCCGGTCTGGCGGCTAATCGACATCGAAAGGGTGAACTGGCTCCCCTGGAAACGAAAATCGATGAATTTCAAAGATATCTCGATCAAGGTCGAACGAATCAGTTGGTGAAAATCAATACGGAATTTCATAAAATGTTGTATACCCTGAGTGGAAATTCCCGGTTGATCGTCATGATCGGTACCTTGCGGGATCAGTTTTACCGGTTTCGGAAAATTGTTCTGGAAAAGAAAAGCCTGGCCCGGGCAAGCAATGAGGATCACCGACAGATGCTGGTATATATCCGGCAGAGAGATGTGGAAGGGGCCGAGCAACTGGTGAGGCAGCACATCTTGAAAGGGCAAATAGCCGTGTTGGCGGACTTTGATAAAGTTGATAACTGACGATTCCGTAAAAAGCACAATATCTGCGTTGTGCTTCATTTCGTGTTTGCTGCGGCGTACATAATTACGCCTCGCAAAACGAAATAAACCACGCCTTGATCTTGAACTTTTTACGAAATCGTCTGGATCGAATTTGATAGGATAATGGTATCATTAATATTTAGGCATAATTACCATCTTTTGGCCTAGGCCTAAAGTTCTCACAATTTGGGACGGTCGAGGATCCCGAGTTTTTCATTGGGGAACCAAAATCTGCCATTTCTGGATGGACAATAACAAATAAGCAAAGGAACCATCGCATGCCAGAAAAAAAAGTCAGAGTTCTTATCGCCAAGCCAGACTTGGATGGTCACGATCGCGGTGCCAAGGTTGTGGCGCTCGCCCTCCGGGATGCCGGCATGGAAGTCATTTATTCCGGACTTCATCAGAGTATCGATCAGATCCTCAACGCCGCCATCCAAGAATCAGTGGACGTAATCGGGCTGAGCATCATGACCGGCGGTCATCTTCCCATTTGTAAAAAATTATTCAATCGGATGAAAGATGAAGAATTGGAAGACATCCACGTCGTTGTGGGGGGTGTGATCCCCAAAAAAGATATTCCGACATTAACCCAATTGGGTGTTAAGGGTGTATTTCCCGGAGGGACGACCTTCGATGAAATCGCCGATGCTATCCGATCGCTGATCTAAGCTCGACAGGAGGATTCATGGGGGTTGCCAGATATTTAAAAAATACAAAAGATGGCATTGAAGATGTCATCTATCAGTCGGGAATTCATGTAAAGCCAACTTACAATCAAGGTGATCTAGATGCGGTGGGATTTGATTACCAGGAAGACCTGGGAGATCCAGGAGAATTTCCATTTACCCGCAGCCTACACCCTCAAGGCTACCGCAGCAGGGCCTGGACAACCCGGCAGTATACGGGATTCGGTACACCCGAGGAAACCAATCAGCGATTTAAATACATGATTTCCCATGGCCAGACGGGCTTAAACGTCGCGTTTGATCTGCCGACCCAGATGGGACTGGATTCGGATGACCCCAGGGCCGAGGGAGAAGTCGGCCGCGTCGGAATGGCAGTGGATTCGCTGCGTGATTTTGAGATCGCCTTCAAGGATATTCCCTTCGATAAAATTGGTTCGGGACTGACCATCAATGCCAACGCCAGCGTGATGCTGGCCATGTACCAGGCGGTGGCCGAAAAATTCGGCTATCCTAAGGAAGTCATCAGCGCGACCCCCCAAAATGATATTTTAAAGGAAATGATCGGGCGCGGGGCCTGGATCTTTCCGGTGGAACCAGCGGTGCGACTCGTCGGCGATACGATTGAATACGCCATGAAGGAGTTGCCGCGCTGTAATCCAGTCAGTGTATGCGGCTACCATATCCGCGAATCCGGCGCCACCCCGGTCCAGGAAATCGCCTGTGCGTTCGAGATTGCCCGGACGTATATCGATAATGTCGCCGCGCGTGGCATCAATCCGGAAGATTTTGTGGGCCGGTTTACGTTTAACTTCAATGTATACGGAAATATGTGGGAGCAGATTGCAAAATTCAGGGCGGCTAGAAAAATCTGGGCAAAAATGCTCAAGGAAGATTACGGCGTGACGGAAAAGAAGAAGCTGTTTTTAAGGGGGCTGTTCGGTGGTGGCGGCAGTGGACTGACCAAGGAGCAGCCGGAAAACAATATCATTCGGGGGGCATACTATGCCCTGGCGGCGGCCCTCGGTGGCGCCCAGACAACGGCCCTGTGTTCGTTTGACGAAGCCTATACGATACCCACGCCACGGGCGGCATTATTGTCTCTTAGAACCCTCGAGATATTGATGGACGAGGTTGGTTTGCGGGATACGGTAGACCCCTTGGCAGGTTCTTATTTTGTCGAGACATTGACGAAGCAGATGGAAGCTAAGATCCGAGCGGAGATGGAGCGGATTCAGAAAATGGGGGGGATGATTACCGCGGTAGATAACGGGACAATCCAACAGGAAGTGGCTCTACAGGCGTATGAATTTGAAAATTCGATTCAGAAAAAGGAAGCAATTAAGGTCGGTGTTAACAAGTACACCGAAGGCGAGCACCCCGAAGTGGAACTTCACGGATATAACGAGGCCTGGGCTAACAAGCAGATTGAGAATTTGAAAGATCTACGCGCCGACCGTGATAATCAGCTGGTAGCACAACGACTGAAAGACCTGGCAAAAACAACCGAAACCGGGAAAAATGTGATGCCCGATCTGGTAAAATGTTGCCAGGCATATGCCACCGTGGGTGAAATGACCGGCGTTTTTAAGGAAGTATTCGGTGAATGGCAGGAGCCGCGGCTTTTTTAAAATAAGGTTCGCCCGTTGGCCGGTTCGCCCGTTCGCCCGTTAAATGGGTTGACAAATCGACCAGGCTCGACAGATCAACCGGCAAACCGAAAAAAAGAGGTTAACATTGGAAAAAGGCGTTTTCCGTTTAGGCTGCGATATCGGCGGAACATTTACTGATTTTGTTTTGGTGGATAGTGAAACGGGTGAGATCCACACCCACAAGTGCCTGACTACGCCGAAGGACCCATCCGATGCGGTGGCACATGGTATCGATGAACTATCGCAAGCCGTCTCTGGTATGGTGCCCCGAATCGGAGAGTTCATTCATGGAACCACGCTGGTCATCAATGCCATTATCGAAAGAAAAGGGGCGGTCACCGGCCTGATTACGACGAAGGGGTTCAAGGATGTCCTGGAGTTGGGCCGAGAAATCCGGTATGATGCTTACGATATTTTCTCTGAATACCCGGAACCGCTGGTATCCCGGGATTTTCGCAAGGAAGTTGACGAGCGTATCGGCAGTGACGGCCGCGTGATCAAAGCGCTTGAACCTGAAACGGTTGCCCGTGCGCTATCTGAGTTAAAGGACAAGGGGATCGAGTCCCTGGCTGTCTGCCTAATCAACTCCTACGAAAATCCTGTTCATGAAAACCAGATCAAAACGATGGTTAAGGCCCAAGCCCCTGATCTTTTTTTATCCACCTCTTTCGAAGTCCTCCCCCAGATTCGGGAATATGAAAGAACCAGCACCACGGTAACGAATGCCTACGTCAAACCGATTACGGCCAGGTATCTTGAAAAACTAACTGATCGATTGGCATCGCTGGCATTTAATGGAACGATATACATCATGTTATCGTCGGGTGGTATTACCAGCATTGAAACCGCCCGAGATTTTCCCGTGCGCATTATTGAATCCGGTCCCACGGCAGCGGTGATTGCTTCCCAATACTACGGGCGCATGTTTGATGTGCAGGATATGTTTTGTTTTGACATGGGCGGTACCACGGCCAAGTCGTGCCTGATTCAAAAGGGTAATGCCGGCTTGGTTTCGACCTTTGAAGTCGGTCGGATCCAACGGTTTAAAAAGGGAAGCGGCCTGCCCATTCAGGTGCCGGTGGTGGATTTGATGGAGATCGGCGCCGGGGGCGGCAGCATTGCTAAAATTAGCCAAATGGGCTTGTTGCAGGTGGGCCCCGAAAGCGCCGGGGCCTCTCCGGGACCGGTTTGTTATCGCCAGGGGGGTGAAGATCCCACCGTCACGGATGCGGATTTGGTGTTGGGATATCTGGACCCCGATTATTTTCTGGGTGGTACCATGGAGCTGGATAAGGCCGCCGCGGAAATAGCCATCACGAATAAAGTGGCGGCTCCTCTGGAGACATCGATGGTGACGGCCGCCTTCGGTATTCACGATTTGATTAATGAGACCATGGCGGCCGCAGCGAAAACCCATATAGCTGAAAAGGGTGGTAACCCGAACATCGTGACGGTATCGGCCTTTGGCGGGGCGGGCCCGGTTCACGCTTACGGGCTGGCAAAAAAAATCGGGGCACCGCGAATATTGGTGCCGCCGCTGGCCGGGGTCGGCTCGGCCCTGGGGTTTTTCACCGCGCCGGTGGCCTTCGATCTGTCCCGCAGTCACCGGGTCAATCTGAAAGATGCCGATTTTAGCGAAATCGAGGATTTGTTTAACGCCCTTGAAAAAGAAGGGATCCTGGCTCTTGGCAGTGCGGTTGACCCTGATGAGGTCCTGTTTGAAAGAACCTTGATGATGCGGTTTGTGGGGCAAGGCGCTGAAACCGATTTGCTTATTGATCGAAAACCGTTTGGTCAATGGGAAAAAACGCAGATTCGGGATCTATTCGATACGGCCTATAAAAAGCTCTACGGCCGTACCTATCCCGACAATCAGATAGAATTTGTCACTTTTAAGGTCAGGGCTGGTTTGCCTCCCCGGCCGTTTCATCTTCCGCGGCCGGCAAGAGCGGGTGGATCGCTCGAAGACTGTATCAAAGGTAAGCGACGGGCTTTTTCTCTGATTCAGAAAGACTTCATCCTATTTACCGTATACGACCGGTTTCGGTTATTTCCCGGGGCTGTATTTTCCGGGCCGGCCATTATCGAGGAACGGGAATCGACTATTGTTATCGGTGAAGATGCGGGTGCTCGTATAGATGAACACGGTTTTGTATGGATCAACGTTGGATTGACGAGTGACGATTGAAGATTGGCGACTGAAGATTGTTAATATTGGTCTAAACCCTCCACCTCTGGTGGAGGACCCGGTTAGGTTCTACCGATCCGGTGAGAGAAAAATTAGCCGTTTAGCTAGTGCCATTCCATTAATTGTATTTATTAAAGATGGGCATTTTGTGACGTTTCCAATCCAGAAATGATGGATTTTGGTTCAGAGCAAGGTCTGAGCGTTTTTGCAACCGCAGGCATAGTGGACTATTCCGAGGATTGCAAAAAAGCGAAAACGCAGCTCTGGGCCGAAAGATGCCATTAATGGATAGACACTAACTAAATCTTGCGTCCTAATGAAGCCGTTTGGCATGATTAAGCGGTTATGTTCATTTTCTTTTACGAAAAAGAAAACGAACCAAAAGAAATCGCCCCTGCGACGCGACCCTTCGGGTTGCCCTGTGTTTCTTGAATCGGGCGGTCACTGTGGAACTCGCTAGCGCTCAGACAGCCACAGCGCCTATTCGCCCGCTTCTGCGATGCTCGGCGCGTCACAAAGGGGAAGGTCAAAACCTCTGCGGTGGTCAGCCCCCTTTGAGGGGCTTTCTTAGGGCACCTGCTATGCGGGAGGAGAATCACATTAAATGAGGATGATGAATTAACAGCTATCTTCATCGCTTCCAGAAAAACTGCAAGGAATTAAAAATGATCTTCAATCTTCAACCTTAAATCATCAATTTTAAAGGCGATATGGAAAAACATTCAAAATCGGCATTCGACCCGATTACCCTTGAAATTCTCTGGCGGAGATTGGTCTCCATCGTGGACGAGGCGGATGCGTCTGTGGCCCGAACGGCCTTTTCAAGCCTGCTTCGGGATGCCCACGACTATACCTGCATGTTTACGGATAGCCGGGGCCAGGAACTGGTTCAGGGGACCTTTTGTACACCCGGACAGGCGGGGGCCATGGCCATCGGCGTCAAACAGCTCATCAATTCACAGGCCCTTGAGGATTACCGGCCCGGAGATGTTTTTATTATTAATGATCCCTGGGCATTGGCCGGGCACCTGAACGATGTCTGCGTGTGGAGCCCTATCTTTTTTAGAGAACGGCCGGTGGCATTTACCGCCTGCGTGTTTCACCATTCAGATATCGGTGGCCGGGTATCTTCTGATAACCGTGAGGTTTTCGAGGAAGGGCTTTTTCTCCCACTTCTAAAGCTATACGATGCCGGCCGGGTCAACAAAGAAGTGCTTCGCCTGGTTCGCTGGAACGTGAGAACTCCGGATGAAGTTATCGGAGATATCCGATCTCAGGTCGCCGCCAATCATGTTTGTGGAGAGAAAATAATTGAGATGTTAGAAGAGGAAGGTCTCGACCATATTGATGATCTGGCCGATGAGATCATTGGACGAACCGAAAAAAGCATGCGGTCGGCTATCTCGAAGATACCCGATGGCATCTATCCCTATGAAGGCGTTATTGAAGGCGCGGGAAAGCAGGAGGACATTTCCATCCGGTTAACGGTCAATGTGGACAGTGATGATATTCTCGTTGATTTTAAGGGAACATCGCCCCAAGTAGGATGGGGAGTCAACGTGGTCTACAATTTTACCTACGCCTATGTGTTTATGGCCATTAAAAGTGCCTTTGATCCGGATATCCCCATCAATGAAGGCGCCGTTCGGCCGATAACAATGAAAGCGCCTGAGCAGAGTGTGGTCAATTGCCGGTTTCCGGCGGCGGTTGCGGCCAGGATGCAGGTGGGTCACTTCATGACCGAGATGGTCTTTAAGGCTCTGTCCGTAGCCATGCCTGATAATATTATTTCCGGCAGCGGCGGCACGCCCGCGCAGACGAATATTTTCTATGGTCGCAGGCGTGATGAAAAACCCTGGCATACCATGATTATCCGGGGTGGCGGCATGGGGGCCGGGAGTCGATCCGATGGACATCATTGTGCCATTTTTCCAGCCAATGGCGCCAACACCCCGGTTGAAATTTTCGAAAGCGATACGCCCTTGATCGTTGAATCGAGAGCGCTGGTATGCGATTCCGGTGGGCCCGGCCGCATGCGGGGCGGTATCGGTCGCAAGATGGTGATCCGAGTGCCCGACGGCAAATATGCCCCTTTATCACCCACCACCATCGCGGTCCAGGCTGGCCGCTTCCGGTATCCGCCGGAAGGGCTTTTCGGTGGACATCCCGGCGATAAGGCGCGGTTTTTAAAGAACGAAACACCTGCTGACCCCAGCGGCCTCACTTTTTGCGAGCCTGGAGACACACTTGCCTTCTACAGTGCCGGTGGCGGTGGGTACGGGTTTCCCTTGGACCGGGATCCCGAAGCCGTGGCCGAAGATGTTAAAAAGGGGTATGTCAGTATTGAAGGTGCCAAAAAAGAATATGGTACCGTGATCGATCCGGTTAGTTTAAGGCCGGATGAGGTCGGGACCGCTAAGCTTCGTGCGGAACTTACTGAAAAGATATAGCAAAGGGATACGTGGGGAAAGTGATGAAAAAATCGTTTATGCCGCCTTTTACAACCCGTGATGAACTGGAAAATCATCAGCTAAAAGGTCTCCTATGGACGGTCGCGCATGCTTACCAGGGATCGCCCTATTATCGGAACCGTTTGGATGAAGCCAGGATTAACCCCGACGATATAGGAACGTTGGACGACATCCGTCGCCTTCCCCTTACCCAGGCGGACGATTTACGGGAAGGATACCCGTTTCCGCTTTTATCCGTGCCCTTGTCAGATGTCGTTCGAATTCATGCTTCTTCGGGGACCACTGGGAAGCAAAAAGTCCTATGCTATACTCAGAAAGATATCGACGATTGGATCCATATGTTTGCCCGCTGTTACGAGATGGCCGGGTTAAACCGTGACGACCGGGTGCAGATTGCGGTGGGATACGGTATCTGGACGGCCGGTGCCGGGTTCCAGCTTGGATGTGAAAAGTTTGGTGCCATGGCCGTTCCCGTTGGCCCTGGTAATATTGACCTGCAATGCCGTTTTTTAGTCGATCTCAAATCCACGGTCATGTGTTGCACCGCCTCCATGGCGTTGCTGATGGCCGAAGAGGTTGAGCGCAGAAACATTAAATCTAAAATCGCTCTGAAGAAGATCATCTTCGGTTCGGAAAGAAGCAGCACCGCCATGCGGGATCGGATTAGGGTCCTTTTGGGTCTGGACGACATGTTTGACATCCCGGGCATGACCGAATTATACGGCCCCGGAACCGGTCTCGAATGCAACCGGCATGAAGGGATTCATTACTGGGCCGATAATTATATCCTGGAGATCCTCGATCCGGAAACTCTGACACCGGTTAAGAATGGAGAAACGGGTGAAATGGTGGTGACCACGTTAAAAAAAGAGGCGGTTCCTCTGATCCGTTATCGAACCCGGGATTTAACCCGAATGATCACGACGCCCTGCTCCTGTGGTAATATCCTCCCCATGCATGATCGGATTTTAGGGCGCACCGATGACATGATTATCTTCCGGGCCGTAAATATTTATCCCGGCCAGATCGATGAAATTCTTTCGGGTATTCCCGATATTGGCAGTGAGTACCAGGTACTGCTTGACTCCGGTGGTGATGGGAAGGATTACATGACTATTCGGGTGGAAGGCCAAAAAGGTCTGCCCTTGGCAAATCATTCGGAACTTGCCAACCGTATCGCAAATGAAGTAAAGAGTCAGATCATGGTCAGCTGCCGGGTCGAAATTTTGGAGTATGCCGGTTTACCGCGATCGGAAAGAAAATCGAAACGGATTTATGACAATCGAAATCGCTAATTTGAGAAGGAAAAGAAAGTTTTATCACGATGAAACCATTTACTTATCTCATCCCTAAAACCTTGGACGAGGCGGTATCACTATTTGAGTCCCATGAGGGAAGATCCGCCTACATCGCCGGTGGAACGGATGTGCTGATTAAGATCAAAGAAAGGAAACTGTTACCGGATTATCTGATTTCCCTGAAACATATTCTGAGTCCGGATCGTCCCTTATTAAACGAGGATACCAAAGAGTTATATATCAGTGCATTCATTACTCACCGTACCCTTGAGCGATCGACACTGGTTCAGCGCAGCTATCCGATCCTGCATGACGCGATTAAAAATATCGGCTCGGTCCAGATCAGGAATACGGCCACTATCGGCGGTAATCTTGTCAATGCGGTACCGTCGGCAGATGGTGCGATTCCGCTGATTACCATGGACGCCAGTGTCAATATTTATGGAACCAAGGGGATGCGATCGATCGATTTGATTCACTTTTTTCTTGGCCCCGGCCAGACAGTCCTGGAAAAAGGAGAAATCCTAACCGAGATTGTCGTTCCACCATTACTGCCTCGCACGGGCAGTGCCTATATTAAATTTGGTCGTCGTAAAGCCATGGAACTGCCGCTTTTAGGCGTCGGTATGTTACTCAGTCTGGGCGAGGATTTGGCTACCTGCCTAAAAGTCAGGATAGGTCTTGGGGTGGCTGCACCCACACCGATCAGAGCCTTCAGTGCCGAGCGATTTTTAAAAGGTAGGGAAGTGAATGAGCAAACTCTGACTGAAGCCGGCCAAATTGCCGCCGAGGAAGCCCGGGTTCGGGACAGTATCCGGGGAGTGGCCTGGTACCGCCGGGAACTAGTCGGCGTTTTGGTTAAACGGATGGGATTGAAATGCCTGAAAAGAGCGGGACTGAAAAATGAATAAGTACGGAGATAGCGAGAATGCCTAAAAAAATTACTTTTGATTTAAATGAAAACGAAACCTCGGTGGAAATCGAAGACCACTGGACCCTAATTTATCTGCTCAGGGAAAAGTTGGGGTTTTCGGGAACCAAGGAGGGCTGTGGGAGCGGTGAGTGTGGAGCCTGTACGGTCATCGTGGATGGTGCAGCCATTAATGCCTGTTTATATCTGGCCGTGGAAGTCGAGGGAAAAACGGTTCTAACCATAGAAGGTCTGGCATCACCCAATGGAGATCTTCACCCGATGCAGAAATCCTTTATCGAAAACGGGGGGATTCAATGCGGGTTTTGTTCTCCGGGAATGATCTTGTCGGCCACGGCCCTGTTGAAAGAGAATCCCGCTCCCGATGATGATGAAATTAAGCATGCCATTGCCGGGAATATCTGCCGATGCACCGGGTATGTTCAGATTATCGATGCCGTTAAAAAGGCCGCCCAACCGGAAACCGAAAAGGTTAAGGTTGTCGCCTGGCAAAGTGACTCCGATACATAATGAATGCGAGAAAATCATGACGAATCTATCCATTGTAGGCCAGCGGATCCCCAAACTGGACGCCGCTGAAAAAGCAACCGGACGGTCCAAATATATCCAGGACGTCACCCTTCCGGGAATGCTCTATGGTAAAATCCTGTATAGTAAATATCCCCATGCGCGCATTGTGAAAATCGATACGTCCCGGGCGAAAAAGCTCCAGGGCGTTCGCGCTGTTTTGACCGGTGAGGACATTCCGGCGATCCGGATGGGGGTATACAAGGATAACCCCCCCTTGAAGGCGGGAAAAGTACGATCTTACCGGGATGAAGTGGCGGCGGTGGCCGCTATCGATCTGGAAATTGCCGAAGAAGCATTGAATTTAATTGAAGTGACCTACGAGGCGCTTCCGGCCGTATTCGATCCCGAAACGGCCATGCAAAAAGACGCGCCCCTGGTCCATGAAGCCCATAAAACTAACATCCTCAAAATGCCCTGGAAACTTCACTATGGTGATGTAGAGGCTGCGAAAAAAGTTGCCGCTCACATCGTCGAGGACCGCTTTTCGGCCACCTGGGTGACCCACTGCTGTCTGGGTACCAGCGGATGCATCGCTGATTTTGATCATGACAACCATCTGACCGTTTACAGCAACACCCAGATTCCATTTCTGGCGCAAAAAGATTTTCTGGGAACGCTTAAGGCAATGGGACTCACTGATCGTCGGGTTCGGGTGATCAAACCGTGCATCGGGGGAGGGTTCGGCAGTAAACTGGATACGTATGCGTATGAACATGTCGCTATTTTACTGGCCTTTCAGGCTCGTAAACCGGTGAAGATTCAATTTGATCGAAAGGAAGAATTCACCGCTACTTCCACTCGACAGCCAGCCCTCATGGATATTTCTCAAGGGTGCGATGAAAACGGTAAGCTCCTGTTTCGCGATATCGCCATGATCCTCGATAACGGGGCGTATACATCGTGGGGAGCGACCACCCCGTCGGTGATGATGATGCCCATTTCGACGCTGTATCGAGTCCCCAACGTCCGGTACCAGGCGTCTTGCGTTTATACCAATAACACTTATGCTCAGGCCATGCGCGGTTATGGAAACCCCCAGGCCACCTTCGCCATTGAAAGTTCCATAGACATGCTGGCCCGGGCTGCTGACATCGACCCGGTGGAATTTCGGCGGATTAATGCCAACCAGTCCAATGAGGTTTCGCCCCAGGGGTTTCGGATCACGACCTGTGGGCTGACGGAATGTATTGACAAAGTCGTTAATGAAATTGGTGCTAACGATCCTAAAAAGAAAGGCGAAGGGGTCGGGTATGCCTCCTTGATCCATGTGGGCGGCGGCGCGCGGGTGTATAAGTCGGATGGCTGCGGGACGCTGATCAAAATGGATGATTACGGCAAGGTGGATGTGTTTACCGGAGCGACAGATATGGGCCAGGGGGCCGATACCGTGATCGCCCAGCTGGTGGCCGAAGAGCTTGGACTTCACATTGAGGATATTCATGTGATTCACACCGATACCGATGTATGTCCATGGGACGTTGGCGCGCATGCCAGCCGGACCACCTTTGTTGCCGGAAATTCGGCCCTGGGCGCGGCGAAGAAGCTGAAAGAGCAGATTGTAAAAATCGCCGCGCAGGCGCTCGATACCGATCCGCAACAAATAGAACTCAACGATCGGAAAGCCGCATCCCGGGAAGATAAGGAGAAAAATATCGATCTGGGAAAATTGCTTCGTAAAACCCATTTCAGCCCCGGCGGCAATATGCTAATGGCCGAGTATTTTTATGATCCGGATAATGAAAATTTGGGCCGTGATTTTAAAGGTAATCTGTCGATGACGTATACGTTTGGGACTCACGGTGCCCGTGTGAGGGTAGATGAGGAGACTGGCAAGGTGGAGATCTTAAATTATGTGGCCGCTCATGATGTCGGTCGGGCCATTAATCCAATGCTCCTCGAAGGGCAGGTTTACGGAGGGGTCATGATGGGGATTGGCTATGCCCTGACCGAGCAAGTCCAGCTGGAAAAGGGTGAAATAATGAACCCCAATTTCAGGGATTATAAAATTCTTACCGCCAAGGATACGGTGGCCATAAAAGCACCCATATTAGAAACCACTGACAAAGATGGTCCTTACGGGGCCAAGGGGATCGGGGAGCCGGGTTGCGTGCCCACGGCACCGGCCATCGCCAATGCGATTTATGATGCGGTCGGTGTAAGAATAAAAGACTTGCCCATTACGCCGGAGCGGGTGCTGGCAGCCCTAAAGCGAAAGGAAGGGGTTGATTCCTGCGGAATTGATCCTCTGACGGAGAAAGCCTATGACTGTTCCTAGAAATGGTTTCAAAATTGCACCTCAGGCCCAATCTCGGCGTTGGCCCGTTGAATTTAGTCCTCGAAATATTAACAATATTCCTCCGGCTAAATTCAGCGAGCCGCCTTGACCTTGAACCTGAATCACAATTTTGAAACCATTTCTAATATCATTATTAAAATTGTAGATTATTAACCCCATATGAAGGAGGTCTGGTTATGAGTAAGAGAAACTTGCTATCAATGGCGATTATTTTTCTGACAGTGGTAATCGGGACGGCATTTCTGGCACCTGCAACTACTGCCGAACCAATTAAATTAAGCTATGCCAACTTCCCGCCCCCCATCACTTTCCCTTGCGTACAGATGGAACGCTGGAAAACAGAGGTGGAAAAGCGCACCAACGGCAAAGTTAAAATCAATACTTTTCCGGGTGGCACGCTATTGGGTCCCAAAAATATGATGGACGGCGTGATCGCTGGAACTGCGGATATCGGAAATCTTTGCCAGGCATACCAACCGGGACGGTTTGTCATTTCCAATGCCACCGCCCTGCCGCTGGGCATTCCCAATGCGAAAGTCGGCAGCCTGGTTTTGTATGACCTTTATAAAAAGTATAATTTCAAACCCTTTGCCGATGTAAAGGTGTTGACGATGTTTACCACCGCACCTTCCAATATCATGTCCAAGGTGCCTATTCGCAGTTTGGCCGACATCAAAGGCGTTTCGCTTCGTGCCTCCGGTGGTGCGGCTCAGATCCTGAAATCTTGGGGTGCCAATCAAATCGGCATGCCCATGTCAGCTACTCCGGAAGCACTGCAAAAGGGAACTGTCAAGGGACTCTTTTCCTCGTTGGAAGTGATGAAGGATTTTAAATTTGCAGAACTCTGCAAATACGTCACTTATACAGATACGCCCATCTATCCGTTTGCTGTAGTTATGAACATGGCCAAATGGAAAGCTTTGCCGGCGGATATACAGAAGGTGTTCGATGATCTATCCCTGGAACAGGCGGAATGGACCGGTACCTACATGGACAATCATGCCATGGAGGCCATAGATTGGTCCAAAAAACAGCAAGGTGTCGAATTTATCGACCTGAAGGACAAAGCCGAATGGGATAAAGCCCTGGAACCCATTGTGGAGGCGTGGATCGCCAAGAACGAAGGTGAAATTCCGGCCAAGCAGATTGTCGACGATATTCGCGCCCTTATTGCCAAGCATTCAAAATAGTCGTGGCCCATGCCGGCGATTACCTGGCGGATGGCCCGGATTCGCAACGCCTGAGGAGGTGGCATTCTCACCTGTTGCATTTATCAGAGGCCAACTCAAAATTGGTTTTTCGTCCAAGCCTTGCGAGAGGCGGGTAAATCTCTATTCCGCCTTTGTTTCAAGTCCTTGAAATACAATCGTATTCATGCGGATTGAAGCTTGGATCCTACCCGACCTTGAACGAAAATTTTAATTTTTGAGATCGCTTTTTTGGGTGTTATGCCACTTCTTTCACTGAGACGAATAGATGCCGCTCGTCGAAGGAGTAACATGGCATTGCTTGAAAAAATCACCCGATGGCTGGTCAACCTTCTGGCGCTGATCGGCGGCGTTTTTCTCGTGGGAATGATCACCATCACCTGCGCGAATATACTCTCTCGCGTTCTCTGGGAACCCATTCGAGGCACCTTCGAACTGATGGGGTATGCCGGTGCCATCGTTACCGCCTTTGCCCTCGGCTACACCCAGATCAAGAAGGGGCACGTCGCTGTTGATATTCTGGTTGCCAAATATTCGACGCGGGCGAAAAAGGTGGTCCACCTTATCAATAGTTTCCTTTGCCTGCTTTTTTTCGTTATAGTGGCCTGGCAGATCGCCGTCAAAGCCAACATTTTAATGAAAACCGGTGAAGTAACAGAGACGCTTCAAATCATCTACTACCCGTTCACTTATGCCGTAGCCTTCAGCTGTCTGGTACTGGCCCTGGTTTTGGTCGTGGAACTGATCAGGCCGTTTGTACCTGAAGCGAAGGGGAAAAGTTGAGCCTCGCCGCCATCGGTATATCAGGGATTATCATCCTTTTACTTGTGCTGTTTTTTCTCGGTATGCCGGTGGGATTTGCCATGGGTATTGTCGGGTTCGTCGGCTTCTCCTACGTAGTCTCATTTAATGCCGGCGTCAATATGGTCGGCTCGGTTTTGTGGGAGACCTTTTCCAAGTACGGACTGACGGTGATCCCCCTTTTTATATTCATGGGGCAGGTGGCTTTTTATTCTGGCGTGAACGAAAAACTGTACAGCGCCGCCTATAAATGGGTCGGTCAGATTCGCGGCGGCATCGCCATGGCCACGGTTATGGCGTGCGCTGCCTTCGCGGCGATTTGCGGCTCGAATGCCGCCACTGCCGCCACCATGACCACGGTGGCGCTGCCTCAGATGAACAAATTCAAGTATAATCCCAAATTGAGTACCGGCGCCATCGCCTGCGGATCTACATTGGGAGTCGTGATCCCTCCCAGCGTGGTCCTGATTATCATCGGACTTTCTACCGAACAATCGATTGCCAGGTTGTTTTACGGTGGCATTGGTGCCGGGATCTTGCTGGCGGTGTTGCTGATTTTAACGACGTATGTCGTTTGCTGCATTCACCCGCATTGGGGACCGGTGGGGCCGAAGACCGGCCTGTTGGAAAAGGTCAAAGCTGTCTCCGGTGCCGCCGAAATGATTAGTATCTTTCTTTTGGTGATGCTGGGGCTCTACTTCGGTATTTTTACGCCCACTGAAGCCGGTGCCGCCGGTTCCTTTTTTGCCGTTGTTATCGGAGCCACCCAGGGGCGTCTTTCCTGGAAAGGCTTTATCGGATCGATCACCGACACGCTTCGAATCTCCTGCATGGTCATTACGATCGTGGCCGGTGCGATGATATTCGGCCGGTTTCTGGCGGTGACGCGCATACCCTTCGATATAGCTGCGTGGGTCGTTGACCTACCTGTTTCCGGCACGGTTATCATGGCTATTATCTTTTTTATCTATGTGATTGGCGGCGCAGTGATGGACGCTTTAGCCTTGTTGCTGATCACCATCCCGATTTTCTTCCCCGTCGCTAGCCAACTCGGATATGATCCCATTTGGTTCGGTGTAACCATCACCGTGGTCACTACTCTCGGCGCAGTGACGCCACCGGTGGGAGCCACCACATATGTGGTGGGGGGCATGGCCAAGGATGTCCCCTTAGAGGAAGTGTTCAAGGGCGTTGCATATTTTCTGCCGGCCTATCTTATTTGCGTCATTATCCTAATGTTATTTCCCGGTTTGGTTACATTGTTGCCGACTCTAATTCGTTAATTTCAATATGCATTCAAGGGTTACCTTTGTTCACTGCGTCATCGGCTCTCTCAGCGTGCGACCAGTACATCGGCGCCTCCTCCCAGCCGCGTTGCTAGCATCTTGAATGCAAAATGGAATACGTTTACCCTAAATTATTCTTTGCGGACGGCTTCAATACTAACGGTAATATAAATCGTACCTCCCACGGTTTTTTGCATTTTCCCCATTTTGAAATCATCTCGTTTGATTAAGAATGATGTCTCAAAACCGATACGGTATCCGCCCCAGGGATCTTTTCCGGTACCGGTCTGCACGAGTTCCACCGTCAAAGGACGCGTGGTACCATGTAAGGTCAGTTCTCCACTTACCTCGAATGCATCGTTATCAATTTTTTTCCATGATTTGCTTCGGAAGGAAACGTTCGAAAATTTTTCCACATCGAGAAAGTCCGGGCTCCGGAGGTGATTATCTCGATTGGGTGTATGTGTATCTATACTTTTAGCCGGTACATAAGCTACAATTGAGTTTTTTGTAGGGTTTTCTTGATCGATTTTCAGCGTCCCCCTAAAATCGGCAAATTTTCCATAAATATTGGAGATCGCCAGATGTTTAATCTTAAAAAGAACCGATGAGTGAACCGGATCGATTCGGTATTCATCGGCCGCGAAAAGCTGCAGCGGAAGTACTATTGTTAAAATAAGCGTAAATAGGGCCAGGTATTTTGAACTACATTTTTTCTCCATTTTTGGCACCTAAACAACTAAAAGTATAGATATATTAGAAGCGGTCTCAAAATTGCGCCTAAGGCCCAATCTCGGTGTTGGGCCATTAAATTTAATCCTCGAAATATTCAACATATTCCTCCGGTTCAATTCAATGGCCCGCCTTGATCTTGAACCTGATTCACAATTTTGAGACCGCTTTTAGTGTAACAAGTGTAACCGCTTGCTGGTGTTGATCCTCAAACCAAGGTGTAAGAACGGACGGTTGGGTTGTCAATCTTTCAATGTTCTCTGTCATTCGTACAAATACTTCCATCATAGTAGTAGATGCTGGGTAGTGTTATACCCAGATGTATTTACATTCAACGAAGATGAGGGCATAGTAGAAAAATCAAAATTTGTTACGTTTTACCATGATATAGCACCGGCTAATTCCAATCCACCCAAATGATGTTATCACAGGGTCGCTTTCCCCCTGTTTTTTATTCAATTTGGAACAATGGTACGGTGGGAATAAGTTGGAGAAAGCACATTATTTTGAAGCCTCAAAAGAAATGAAATAATTAGCAAATGCCTGTTTTGGACAATTTAATTCTCAACTGAAAATAGGAAAAGACAGTAGCCAATCAGCTCATTTGACCGGCGAGTAGTCCTCCTCGCCGTAAACAACAGAGCGTTGCCGGAGGCAAGATGTCCGTGTAATCTCAATGGTCAAAGCTACTAATTTAGTCCTTCAACGAAGTCCAGCGGGAATGTGAAAAGAATACCTTTGCCCGGCTCGTTGAGGTTCCCACAGACTGATCTTACGACATCGATCGCTTTCTGAAGAGTCTCCTTGTTATCAATGACGGCGAAGATAGTCTTGTTGCTGGGTTTTCCCTTTCCCAGGACCTCCTTGATGACAGCAATAGCAGGCACATCTTTTTCACTTTCCAGCAGAATCCTCCCCATTCCTATACTGTCCAAGACGGTAGTGCCAGTAACTCCAATCTTCACGAACTCCTCCAATAGAGCCGGAAGCTGCTCAGTTTGTTCCAGAACATTGACTAATAGATCCATAGCACTTCCTCCTTTTCAATTGTATTGTCTAACAGTAATATTAGATGGAAAATTTTCTGTATATTGAAGGATAATGTTAAAAAAGTGGAAACTGCCAATCTTCGGCTACTAAATTTGAGAATTAACCAACCCCCCAGCGATATCAACCTTTGGTATATTGAGACTACCGTAACAATTAGATTTAATGGTATTATTACCGATATGTCTTGGATATCCTCACCATTACACTAAAACGGTTATTCCTGCAAGATTTTGTTGATTGGGATAATAATCGCACACCGGCACATTTTCAGTACCTTGATATCTGCAACATTGTTGGAGATACATGCAATGGGACAGAAACCATTTCTCAATTTAGTTGATGTCTCAGAAAAACTAAAGAGGCCGCTCTGAGGCGGCCTCTTACATAGCATATACAATGATAGGAATGCCTTTTATCAGGCCCCTGGCCCAATGTGCAGCACACGCATCATTTCGTGGTCCTCGTGGGAGAGGATGTGGCAATGCCACACGTAGCGTCCGGGTTTGTCGAATGTCATCTTGATACGGGTAACCTGATCCGGAAGGGCTGTGACCATGTCATTGGGTGCGTTTTCGACGTACTCTTGGCCGGCGTCCACCTCTGCGCCCAGCAAGATATTCTCCAGCCGAATCCGTTGCCAACCTCTCCGTATGGCCAAGTTTCAATTTAAGTTCAAACCGATCGAAGGTCGGCGGCTGAGTTGAATAGAAATGGCAGAGTCTTTGTAGTCCCTGCCATTTATTCTAATGCTATGGTTCATTGGGAAATGGAAATAAATCGTCGCAAGAATCAGCTAATTCATATCGATTATGTGTATGTTGGAGGCACACGTATGCATTCAAATTCATCCCCAAAATCGTCAAGAAATCTAATAGTGTAAACAAGCACGCGGTGGTTGCAGTCTATAAACTTGGTTTGACCACTTAGCTCAACCTCACCTAATATCGTTTGACCATCCCAAACAATTTTACTTAGTGTAAATTTGTAGAGATTACGAGATACTCTAAAGGCTACCCCGCGTGTAGGCGTAACGGCTGTTGCATAAAGGTATCTACCCCCAAAAGTTGGATTCTCTGGTATCGGTGCGTCAACTGTAACAGAAAATTTCTTACCATTAGGATCAAGTGGAATAAATGTAGCAAATCCATTATTTATTCGCCAGGTACCAGAGAGATTGCATGCTGGTGATTTTTTCTTTGCGCTAACAAAATCAACTGGGAAAATTAATAAAGAAATCAAAGCCCCAATTACCATAAAGAAGATAATGTATTTTCGCATAATACCCCCATAATTCTTACATCTTCATTTGTTCACTATGTCTTACATCAATTTTCAATGACGAGCTTGCGTTAAGCTGTGTCCCAAATAGAACGAAAAAGTTACATCAGGGACGACATATGCATAATTTGAGGGGTATCACCATGGCGGAACCTCCAGAATAGAGGTGTACTATCTGAGATGGGAAAACAATTTCAAATATTTATTTTAACATACTGTCATAAACTTTTGACTATGTCAATTTAATAATAATTATAATTATTTATGATACATTGTGGTATTAGATGGGGAGAATAAATCGAATTAATTAGGGATTTTTGAATCCATAGCATTTTGGTATGATAGGATGCCCATAGAGTTGATAATTATTAAAGGCGGCCTCCTTTTAGGGTAGAATGTATAGTCTGGCAACTATCATTCAACCCCAACAGAGGAGGCCTATTATGAAATTCTACTGTGGAATTGATCTTCATGCAACCAATTTTTTTTTGTGTGTCATTGATAACAAGGACAATATTCTTCTAAAAGAGAAATTAAAAAATGATCTTGGGGCCATTTTATATGCGCTTGAATCATTTTCTCCAAGGCCATCTGTTGTCGTGGAAGCGACCATCAACTGGTATTGGCTTATTGATGGACTACAAGAGGCCGGATTTGAGGTTAAGCTTGCCCACTCTATGGCGCTGTACATGATCACCGGTGCAAAGGTTAAAACGGATCGACGAGATGCCTTTTCCCTGGCAAAGCTTCTTCGCCTCGATGTAATCCCGGAGGCCTATATTTACCCAAAGGCCAAACGTCCCATTCGTGACCTGTTGCGCAAAAGAAAGCAAATGGTCAGCCTAAGAGCCAATGCCTATGGTGCATTGAGGCGGGTTTTGCTCCAACACGGTATTTATGGCTATTCACAAGCTGCTATCAAAAGCTTAACTGAAGAGGATTTGGACCAACACCTTGAGCATTGTGCCACTCAAGCAGGTTGTCACCTGGAAGTCCAGAGGATCCGTTTTTATAGTTATCAGATAAAAACTCTGGAAAAAATAATTCTCAGCTCGGTGTCTGATGATCGGGGCTCTGAACTGCTGCAGACAATCCCTGGTGTTGGCAAGATTCTGGCGCTGACCATCCTGTATGAAACGGGGGACATCGACCGCTTTCGAAGTGCAAAGCACTTTTGTTCTTATGCCCGTGTGGTTCCCGGCGTTGCCCAATCTAGTGGGGTTAGTAAAAGAGGCAGAGGCTCCAAACAGGGAAATCCCCACCTGAAATGGGCGTTTTGCCAGGCAGCAGCACTTTCGGTCAGATACAACGCTACGATTAGAAAATTCAGGCAGCGCCATCTTGCTCGAAGACGATCCAAGGCCAAGAAGTTGGTAATCTTGTGCATTGTTGCCCATAAATTGGCGATCGCTTCTTACAATGTTCTCAAAAATCGTGTGCCGTTTAAACAGGAGCTGATGTTCGGTTCATAAGTAGTTTGGACAGAGGGCTACCCCCATGATATCACTGGCCCAAAGCCCTAAAGCTGATTGGGAGCCCTCTTGTCCTACCATCATTTTCCGGTAATCCGCCCTTACCGTCAACTCCTGAATCACTGGCGCTGAAAAGCCCGTCAACAGACGCTGAATGAGAACGGCAAGGAACCGATAATTTTCTGGTGCCTCTTGAGTTTGCACTCAAGACACGTTCAACCATAAATTGTTGAACGTGAAGAGCCCGTATGGATGTGCGGTGCGGACTACTGTCTAACGTACCTAAAGTGAAAAAGCGAGTCGGATTGGCAGAAAACGATGGATGCAATAACGTAATATCTGATAAAAAATCCTTTATGAGGGGGTGGGGGGGATATTATTCTCTTGACAGGCCGCCTTTAATGGATGTGATAACATTAATTCGTAGGGAAGGTGGCGACCGGTGATACCGTATCTTGCCAGCGGGGTTTGTCTGATTTGGTCGTATCTTTATTCTGATAATTGAAAGATTAAATCCCGGTCAATGAGATTTAAATCGTATTGAACACGGATTGTTAATAGCGAGCCGACCCAGAACCATCCACCTCGCTTTGAAGTATTTTTGCATTTCACTCGAATCCTTGACCCCTCGAGTCCTTGAACCCTATGCGATCAGACGTATCCAAGTGGGATTATCAGCCTTTTTCAAATATAACGACAACTATTTGGGAGATGATCCTTCTTTTCATAAAATGGATTCTCGTCGGATAACATTTTACGGTTCGTTTCCGGTAATTACAAAAAGGTGGAGTTCCCGGGGACCATGGGCGCCGTGCACCATTACGGCTTCGATGTCGGCTGTTTTGCTAGGCCCGGAAATGAATGTCAGGCAGTTGGTGATACCTCTCTTACTTGAATCAGGATGGTGCTTCAACAGGGTGTATAGTTCTTTTAGGTCGGCAATAATCTGGTCGATTTTAATAACGGCGACATGAATGGTAGGCACCAGGGAGGCGGTGCGGGCCAAACCCGGCTGGGTTCTCATCACCAGGGTGGCCGAATCGGCCACACAATAATCTGCTGAGGTGATGCCGACAAAAGAGTCGATGATTTGTTTTCGTATGCGCTTGCGGCCGTCGCTTTCCTTTTCGGTTTCCGAAAAAGCGGTCTCGTAGACGGCAATATCCTGAAGAGCCAGAGCGGCTGCTAACTTCAATCGATCTATCAGCGGATGCTTCCAGACTGAGACTTGCTTGGCATGCCCCCATTCAGGTTCCTTTTCCCGAACAAGCTCGGCAATAGCCGTTGCCACTTCTGAAGTATCCTTTTTGGCGATGACATTCAAATTGATCGGTTTTCCCGCTTTGACAAGTTGTCGGAGGAGTTCCTGCCGTTGTTTAACCCCCCGATTTTCAACCAGGCTTAAAATGCTTTGCACTGATTCGAGGGGTTGAGCGGGAAAGACATGCCGGTATTGTCTATTCGCATTCGCGGATACATCTAGCGCACGTTTTGCCCTACCGATGAAGTTTTTCTCGTTATCTGTGATCATTGGTTGTATTTTCTTTGCCACAACGCTTTAAAACTTTCCACAGCAACCGGTTTTAAATTCCGGCTTTGGGTCCAGCCATTGAACGGAGGCGGCAGATGGCGGATCATGCCATTTTCAATCGGCAGCAGTTTTTGCCCCAGACGAGCAAGTTGTAGTGACCGGTCGTAACGTTCGCGACTCGAAATGATTTTAGCCCAGGTCGTCATCATCCCCTTTTCCATTCGGCTGGCAGGGAAGACCCCCCAATTGGGGTCGCCCTCGGCCAGCTTCGTCCGCAGCGCCAGTATCATTCTGGGAAGATCGATATCGACCGGGCACGCTTCCCGGCAGGCACCGCAGAGAGTCTCTCCCAGGCAGAGATCCTTGGCCCGGTTGATTCCCGTTAAAAGAGGGGTGATGACGGTGCCGATGGGCCCGGAATAGGCAAAGCCGTAGGCGTGTCCACCAATCTTGGCATAAACCGGACAAACATTGAGACAGGCGGCACAGCGGATACAACCGAGAATTTCCCGGAATTCAGGGTCCGCCAGAATTCGGGTGCGACCGTTATCCAGAATAACCAGGTGAACTTCATCCGGTCCATCGATCTGGCCGGGGCTTCTCGGTCCACCGATATAGCTGACATAGGTGGCCATGTTTTGAGCGGCGGCGCCCCGGGCGAGCAGCCTGAAAAGAATATCATGATCAATGAGTCTCGCCGTTACCCGTTCCATGCCCATGACGGCAATGTGAACCCTGGGCAGGGTCGTGGCCATGCGGATATTGCCCTCATTGGAAACGGTGGTGATATGCCCGGTTTCGGCGCAAGCCAGATTGCAGCCGGAGATGCCCATATCGGCTTTTAGAAATTTTTTCCGCAGGGCTTTACGCGCCGCCTGGGTCAGAGTTGGAGGGTGGTCGGTAAAGGGAATGCCCAGTTTGCGAGAGAATAATTCACCGATTTCTTTTCGGGTTTTATGAATTGCCGGAGCGATGATATGGGATGGGTGTTCATCGGCCAGTTGAATAATGTATTCACCCAGGTCGGCTTCAACCGTTTCGATTCCGGCCTTTTCAAAGGATGCATTCAGGCCAATCTCCTCGGTCACCATCGATTTGCCTTTGACCACCTGTTTGACTTGATGTTGCCTGGCAATCTTCAGGCAATATCTTATGGCGTCTTCACCAGTTTCCGCAAAAAAAACCTGACCCCCGTTTTTGCGAAGCCTGTCCGCCAGCGTTTCAAGGAGGATATCGAGATGATCGATGGCACGCATCCGAATCTTATGGGCTTCATATCGAAGGCCGGGTCCTTCGGGAAGGGCCCGGTAGGCGGCCGCCGTTCCTTTGCCGAGACGCTGCTGAAGACCGGCCAAGGCCAAATGGAGGACCTTATTCTTCAGGGCCTTGCGGGCTTCCTGTCTGTATTCATCGGTCTTTATCTCAGCCATTGCCGTCTTCTTTCTTTTTGCCTGCCAGCAGTTGAGCAATATGTAGCACTTCAATGGATTGCCGCCGGCGATTCAACATCCCCGCAATATTCATGAGGCAGCCCATATCAGCACCGACCACCGTCCCGGCACCAGATGCGATGATACGATTAATTTTATCTTCGAGCATGGCGGTCGATATTTCCGGGTACTTGACTGAAAAACTGCCACCAAATCCGCAGCATCGGTCTGATTCGTCCATCTCTACCAGTTGGCATCCGTTAATATTTTCGATTAAGCGCCGGGGTTGTTCGCTTATCTTCAATCCGTAGCGTAAATGGCACGAATCGTGGTAAGTGACTTGACCGTCAAAATTGGCGCCTAGATCCGTGACATGCAGGACATCCACCAGGTATTCGGTGAGCTCAAAGGTTTTATCGGCGATTTTTTCAGCGCGCCTCATCCGGCTACGGTCATTTTTAAGCAATTCAAGATAGTGGTGCCGGACCATATGAACGCATGACCCGGACGGGCAGACAATAAAGTCGGCGGTTTCGAAAATGTCGATAAAGCGGGCAGCGGCGATGCGCGCCTCGCTTCGATACCCGGCGTTATAGGCAGGTTGTCCGCAGCAGGTCTGGTCGGGCGGGTATGCCAGGTGAATTCCTAGGCGTTGAAAGATCCGCACCATGGCCTCGCCCACTTCTGGAAAAAAGGTGTCTACCAGGCAGGGGATGAATAAGGTGACGGCAGTCATTATGGAAAAATTTTTCCCGGATTCAGAATGTCGTTGGGGTCGAACAACGCTTTGATCCGTTTCATCCAATCAAGGCTTTTCCCATGTTCGGCTTGCATGAACGGACGTTTGCCGATACCGACCCCATGCTCTCCGGTGGCCGTGCCGTCCAGTTCAAGGGCTTTTAGAACCAGTTGATCGGTCAGCGTATCGACCTGTATCCACTGCTTTGAATTGTTTTTCTGCCCGACAACATTGATATGGATGTTTCCGTCGCCGGCATGGCTGAAGATATACCCGATAAGTCCCGAAGTTGTTAACGCCTGGCGCGATTCGGCAATCATTTTTGGGTAAGCCGCGATGGGTACCGCCATGTCCATGATCCGGATGCGATCTCCGGGGTGGTTTCGGACGATCATTTCACCCAATTCATGGCGTGCTTCAAAAATGCGGTTACGATCTTCCCGTCCTAATCCGGATTGAAATTTTTCACAACCGGCGTCTTCACAAATCTCTTTGGCCAAATCAATGGTTTCCGACAACTGATTTAAAGTCGGTCCCGTAAATTCCATAAAGAGGGTGGGGGAGATGTTAAGACCGATGTCTTTCTCCTGATTGATGAGTCGGATACATTCGGAATCGAGCAGTTCCAAAGCAGTAGGGTCAAGGCCGGCACGGACGATTTCAAACACGGCCCGGCTGGCGGCTTCCACCGAAGAGAAATTAGAGATGGCAGCGGAGAATTCTGAAGGAAGGCCAACCAGTCTAATCGTGGCTTTTACGACAATTCCCAGAGTCCCCTCGGACCCAACAAAAAGGCGGATGAGATCATAGGCGGATGATGTTTTTTTCACCCGGCTGCCCATTTCCATGATTTCCCCGTTGGCCAGAACGGTGGAAAGTTTTAAGACATAGTCCTTGGTGGAACCGTAGTGAACGGTTCGGGTACCCCCGGCATTATTGGCGATCATGCCGCCGATGGTGGCCCGGGCTCCTGGGTCCGGCGGAAAAAAAAGACCGGTATGCCGAAGCTGGGTATTTAAATCCTGGTAAATGACACCCGGTTCCACATCGGCCTGGAAATCTTCTTCCCGGATGGACAAGATTCGATTCATACGTGAAAAATCGAGTACGATCCCTTTATGAACCGGAATGGGATTTCCCTCCATACTCGATCCGGATCCCCAACCGGTGACGGGAATCCGGCGATCATTGGCATACGTCACGATGGCAATCACTTCAGATGGATTCACCGGCCAAATCACCACCTCGGGACGTTGTGGATGATGATGGGACTGGTCCCTGGCGTGAAGGTCAAGGACTGAATCACCGATGGAAAAACGGTTCGTTTCCACCATGGCAGCAAGTGCTCCGATATCAGATGGTGTCAGCTGATTGTATGCCAATTTTATCTCCTTTGAATCAGGGATTGCCGGTGGCTTTTATTTGCTAAAGGTTTAGCGACTGTGTTAGCCATATTACCCGAACAAAATGCATAATATCATATCGATTTGCGATAATACAGGTTGAACCATGAGATCGGTTAACTTTGTGGATCAAGGTGCCAACCGCTATGTGGTTGGCCAAGTGAAACCCTACAATCAAAAAAATGAAATGTTTAAGCGGCCCTGGTGGGATTCGGCCATGATGGAATTGGGAGAAAAGTTCTATTACACGCCGATCATGCCCAGAGATAAACCCGGTTACCGGCTGAGGGATTTGTCACTGGTAAATGCCGCCTGGCGGCTGGAGAGAGAATTTGCCCAGGGCGTTCGTGGCGGCCGTATGGGACTTTACGACTGGGAGTGGGATGGGCATTTCGGCTTTCCCCGGGTACCATTAGGGTTGAAAATTTCCCCTGGCGAATCGCGCGATATAACTCGGGCAGTAAAAAAGGCAGCCACTTTTTTTGGTGCGTCGCTTATGGGAATCTGCGAATTGGATCGTAGATGGATCTATTCTTCCGCCTATTTTATTACGCCGGAAGGAGGGAAGGTTGCCGAGAATACCATCCCCGATGAATTTCGGTATGCCATCGCAATTGCCGTGGAGATGGACTACGAGGCCATTCGGTGCTCTCCGGCCGCGCCGGCTTCCGCTGCAACCGGATTGGGTTACTCCAAAATGGCCTATGTGGCCGGCATGTTGGCCCTCTATATTCGCGGGCTGGGATATCAGGCCATTCCCTGCGGCAATGATACGGCCTGTAGTATTCCGATAGCCATTGACGCGGGGCTGGGGGAAATTGCACGTAACGGGTTGTTGATTACACCGGAATATGGCCCCCGGGTCCGGCTGGCCAAGGTCTTGACCGATTTGCCATTGCATCCGGATCGACCGATAGAATTTGGCGTATGGGATTTTTGCCGAATTTGTAAAAAGTGTGCCAAAAAATGTCCCAGTCGAAGCATCATGGACGGAGAGCCAACTGAGGCGATTCATAATATTTCCAACCGGGAGGGCGTGCGGGCCTGGCACATCAATGCCGAAACCTGCCTTTCATTCTGGGCGCGCAACGGAACCGATTGCTCTAATTGTATCCGCGTCTGTCCATTTAACAAACCGCCGGGGCCATTCCACGACATGATCAAGTGGGGAATCAACCATGAACGTCGATTAAATCAGCTTTTTTTGTGGGGGGATGATGTGATGGGCTATGGGAAAAAGAAGGATTCGAATATATCTTAACCACAGCCACTTGGGATTGAACCAATCGTTTCTGTTGCTAACATATTGGACCTTGCACGCTATGGGTAATTTGGGATATATACCAATTGATTAAGTGTCCGTGAGTAATAAACTGGCTGTATTCTATAATGAAAGGAGGGGTACTGATGGGCAAAAGAGTTGTTAAGAATCAAGGACTCGATCGCAGGACTTTCTTGAAAGTAACCGGAGCGGCAAGTGTTAGTGTGATGACTTCGACATTTGGAGTCCCCACACTGCTTAGGGCCGCCCCCTCAACAATTAAAATCGGATCCGTCCAACCAGCTACTGGCCCATTAGCCGTAATCGGCGTGGGACAGCGCCGTGGAAACCAGCTTGCCGTGGATTATATCAATTCAAAGGGGGGGATTCAATCCCTGGGTGGTGCGAAGCTGGAGCTACTTTTGGGAGATAGCGAAAGCAAGCCGGAAATCGGGCGCTCGGAAGCTGATCGGTTGATTAAAGAAGGGGCTGCCGTCATGACTGGTCCTTTTCAAAGTGGGGTCGCTTTAGCGATATCCACGTTGTGTGAACAACGGCAAGTGCCCTTTGTCATGGATGTAGCGGCTTTAGACAAGATTACCGAAAAAGGATACAAGCATACCTTTCGTGTATTTATTACTGTAAAAGGGCTTCTCACTGGTGCCGTAAAATATCTTAAAATGGTTACCGACTTGAAGGGAGTTATGCCCAAGAGGGCCGTGGTGACCAATACAGCCGATGCTTTCGGTAAAGGGATGTCCGGCGGATTTGTCAAGTTCATGGAGAAATCCGGCCTGCCGATTGAGATTGTCGATAAGGTTCAATACCCGCTGGGCATTCACGATTTGTCCGCCGAGGTAGCCCGGATTAAGGCCGCCAAACCCGATATTCTTTTCCCGGTTTCCAGACCCGGTGATGGGATTATTCTGGCCCGGGAGCTTTACAAACAACGGGTTGAGCTGATGGGAATTTATGGGCCGGGTTCTCCCGGATGGTATGAACCGGATGTTATCAAAGACCTGGACAAGCTGATCTATTATGTCATGATCAACGTCCCCTGGATCAATCCACACAGCACGGTTTATCAGCAGGCCAACGCCGCCTTTTTAAAAACCCACAATAAATATCTCGATACCAATAGTGCCTATGCCTATACGGGCGTTCTGGTGATTGCCGATGCCTTGGAGAGGGCCGGGTCAACCGAACCGGATAAAGTTATCGCAGCCTTGCGACAGACCAATTATAAAGACTATCCCGTAGTGGGCGATCCTATTCAATTTGATGAAAAAGGGGATAACACCGGAGCGTTGACGGCGTTGATTCAAGTACAACCGGATCCCGATCCTTTAAAACGGGTCAAGATTGTCGCACCCAAAGAGTTTGCCCAGTCGGATGAAATCGTTTTTCCGGCGCCTAATCTCTGGGAGCGCTAAGAGGGATGGACGTAACCCTCGCGCTTCAATTAATCGTACAGGGGATCCTGTTGGGAGGGATCTATGGCCTTATTGCTCTGGGTCTCTCCCTCATTTTCGGGGTCATGGGGGTCATTAATTTTGCGCACGGCCAGTTGATGGTCATGGCGATGTATATTTCTTACTGGATTTTCGTTCTTTTGGGGATTGACCCTTATCTCTCCCTGGTAGTTGTTTGCGCTGCCGTTTTTATATTGGGGTATCTGATTCAAGCCACCGTAGTTAATCGTATTCTCGATTATCCGGAAGCCATGCAAGTATTACCCCTGGTAGCCATGGGATTGATTATTGAAAATACCGTGCTTTTGTTATGGGGGCCGGACCATCGCAGCCCCCAAACCCCCTTTAGTCTGGAAACGTTCTGGATCGGACCGGTAATGATCGATGTCTCCCGTCTGATTGCGTTTTCTCTGGCCATTGTTATTACCGCTGTCATCTTTGTTTATCTTAAAAAAACCAACAACGGCAAGCGTATCCGGGCCGCATCCGATAATAGAACAGGCGCCATTCTGGTCGGAATAAATGTGGACCGTATAAACAATACCTCTTTTGGCCTGGGTGCGGCTGCCACCGGAGCCGCCGGGGTCCTTCTCCTACCCCTTATGCCATTGTCGCCCCACATGGGTCACGATTTCACCCTCACCGCTTTTATCGTTGTAATTTTAGGTGGAATGGGCAATTTGATCGGTGCCCTTGTCGGTGGCCTAATTCTCGGAGTGGCCGAATCCACTTCCACGCTGTTTTTACCGGCGACGCTCAAGCAGGTGGTCAGTTTTACCATCCTTGTCATTATCATGCTTTTCCGGCCGCAAGGACTTTTTGTGGGGAAGAAATGACCCGACTTTATATATTCCTTGCCTCTGTATTTACCGTTCTGATGGCTCTTCCCCTGGTTTTGGATAACTACGTCCTGGGAATTTTTGTGATGATCTATTTCTGGGCGTATGTCGGGCAATCTTGGAATGTATTGACCGGGTATACCGGGCATATATCTCTGGGGCATGCCCTTTATATCGGTATTGGGGCCTATACCACTACTTACCTTGCCCAGAGTTTCGGCCTGACCCCCTGGGTCGGTATGTTCATCGGCGGATTAATCGCCAGTGTTATCGGCCTTTTGCTTGGATTTCTCGGGTTTCGGTTCGGTATTCGAGGGGTTTATTTTGTTATCATGACCATCGCGTTCGCTGAAATTACCCGGTTGATTGTCTCGCATATTGAGGCGTTTGGTTCCTTTACAGGGATTTTCCTGGATTTTGATCCATCTTTTTCAAATTTCCAGTTCAGGGGAAATGTGCCTTATTATTATATATCATTTGGTCTCATGATCGCATCATTGATTGCTGTCCGCTTGATCGAGATGTCAAAATTGGGAAGGTTTATGGTGGCCATTCGGGAAGATGAAGAAGCGGCTCAAGCCCTGGGCGTCAATACATTCAAATATAATATGATTGCCATCGCCATCAGCGCTTTCATGACATCTCTGGCCGGTGCATTTTATGCCAACTATATCTTTTATTTGCATCCCAACACGATGTTCGGTATGGCAACCAGTATCGAACTTATTTTAAGACCGATTATCGGCGGATTGGGAACAATTTTTGGACCCGTGTTAGGGTCATTTATTTTAACGCCTTTGTCGGAAGTATCCCGGGCTTATTTTGCCAAAGGGGGGTTGGAAGGATTGCATTTGGTTCTGTACGGGATTCTGGCGATTTTTGTCGTAATTTTCATGCCCAAAGGGATTATCATTTACGCCCAGCGGTTATTAGAGCCAATTATTAGAACAAAACCTGGCAAGGCCAAATCCTAAGATGACTATTTTACACGTTAACAACTTATCCAAGCACTTTGGCGGCCTTACCGCCATCAATGACTTGTCTTTTATCTTAAATGAAGGTGAGGTGGTTGGCCTCATTGGTCCCAATGGCGCGGGAAAGACAACGGTGTTTAATTGTCTGAGTGGCTTTTTGCGTCCAGATCAAGGGGGAATATTATTTAGAAATCGATCGTTAGGCAATTTGCAACCTTACCAAATTTGCCAGATGGGAATGGCACGTACTTTTCAAATCGTGAAGCCGTTCCCAACTATCTCGGTTCTGGATAACGTTATGGTAGGCGCACTTTCCAAGGAAAAATCATCGGCTAAATCTAAAATCAGGTCATTGGAAATTATTGATTTTGTCGGTCTCTCCGGCATGGTCCACAAAGAGGCCCAGGGTCTACCGCTCCCACTAAGGAAACGGCTTGAGCTTGCCCGGGCTCTGGCTACCAAACCAAAAGTTTTACTGCTCGATGAAGTTATGGCCGGTTTGAACCCGACCGAGGTAGATGAACTGATCTCGCTTTTAAAACAAGTCAACCACCAAGGGGTCAGTATTTTTCTAATCGAACACGTCATGAGGGGGGTGATGGCTCTTTCCCAGCGCGTAATCGTAATCAACCATGGCGTGAAGATTTCTGAAGGGCTGCCCGAAGAAGTCGTTAAAGATAAAAAAGTTATCGAAGCATATCTGGGGAAGGAGTTTTTGAGTGCTCAAGGTTAGTGGAATCGATGTTTATTACGGTGACATGGAGGCTCTCAAAGATGTCAGTATCGATGTTAACCGCGGAGAAATAGTGTCGGTTATCGGATCAAACGGAGCCGGTAAATCGACTTTGTTAAGGACGATTTCCGGCATTCAACGTCCCCGCGAAGGAGTTATTTATTTTAATGATGAGGATATTTCCCGGTCCCCGACTTTTCAGATTGTTGAAAAAGGTATCAGCCATGTTCCGGAAGGTCGACAGCTCTTTCCGACCATGACCGTCCGAGAAAACCTTGAAATGGGGGCCCAGTTTAAGAGAACCCAAAAAGTACAGCATGAAACACTTGAGCAAGTGTTTGACTACTTTCCCAGGTTGAAGGAACGTCTTGCTCAAAAAGCTGGTACATTGAGCGGCGGGGAACAGCAAATGGTAGCCATGGGACGGGGTCTAATGTCTGTACCAGAGTTGATGATGCTGGATGAGCCTTCCCTGGGACTGGCACCGGTGTTGGTGACTAAGATTTTTGAGATCATCGAACGGATTAACCGGCAGGGAACCTCAATCTTATTAATCGAACAAAATGTGTTTCATTCTCTCAAGATTTCCAATCGGGGGTTTGTTTTGGAAAATGGGGAAATTGCCCTCAGTGGAAAAGCAGAAGAACTTCTGGCCAATCCCCATATCCATAAGACGTATTTGGGGCTGTAATCCTGGAATTATGGCTACCTGGTTATAAATGGGTTTCATTCCAAACATTGATCGGTGATATCTTTAAAGTGAGCATACGGAGGAGATGATGTCGGGAAAGAAAATTTTCAAAACGGACAAGGCCGCGGTGACAGGTGGGCCCTACTCACAAGCTGTCATTCATAATGGATTAATTTATGTATCTGGCCAGGGGGCTGTTGATCCAGCAACCAATGAGATCCGTTTGGGAACGATTGAAGAAGAGACGGCTTTGGGGATGGAGAATCTTCGTATAGTTATAGAAGAGGCCGGGTCTGGTCTTGAGAATGTTTTAACCATGACGGTATACTTGCTCGACATTGATGAATATAGCCGGTTTAACGAAGTCTATAAACAATATTTCGAAAAGGATCTTCCTGCGCGAACCTGTATACAAGCCGGTAATTTACCTTTTGGAACAAGGGTCGAGATTACCGCAACTGCATATTTGCAAACTGAAAAGGTGTGATTAAATGGGTTTTTTCAAGCTAAATGAGATTGAACCAAGGGAGCTCGCCGAAGGCGTCAAGATTCAGGTGTTTCCCGGTGAACGGATGACCATGGTGGTTTTCTCGCTAAAAAATGGCGCACCGATTCCCGCGCATTCTCATCCCCATGAGCAAATGGGTATGGTGATGGAAGGGAAGATGAAAATGACGATTGGTCAGAAGGAAAAAATCGTTGAACCGGGTTCCGCCTGGCATATTCCGTCAAATGTGGTGCACAGCGGGGAATGCCTTGAAGACGACACGGTTGTTCTGGAATATTTTTCACCCCCGAGGGAAGACTTGGTAGAAAAAATAGCCGGTCCCTGAAGATCATTCTTCCAGTCCCGGCTACGAGTTCTTCCCCTGCTACTTTACCTGCCCGTCTTCTACGGGAATACCCCACCAGTTTTGATCCTTGGATTTTTCAGTGGCTGCCGTCTCTGGATGCTTATATCCGCCCCAACTATATTTCCAATGGTCCCAGTTTTTAAACATGGTATCATGCTGATAAAATTCGGATCTCTGAGCAGCCGTTCCGCATCCCATCAACAATCCCATTGCAATCACTAGAGCAATAATTACGCCTAATTTTTTCATGCCGTCTCCTTTTTGATTTGATCGTTTGTTTTTACAGTTGATTAGGGTTTTTCCCCTGATTATTTTCGGTTGCCAAAACATTTTTTATTAAATCGCCAATGGGCGCAATCTGTAGACAGCGGACCGTTTGAGCGATTCATTCACATCGATTTATTTTATGGGAATCACCCCATTGATCTTGATACTTAAACGAACCCTCTTGATTTTATATCAAAAGACAGACGCCATGAATCCTTACTTATTCGAGGTGCGATATGATCGATTCCGTTAAAGAGTCGTCGTCTTTCTTGAAGAATGGGATCAATTCAGAAGCCACTTCGCTGAGCGATTTAATATTATGTTCGCGCATGACGTTCTGAATTTTTTCCACCCCATCTTCAATTAACTTCAATCCCTCGGCAATGGCCACAATATCTGTTTTGTTCATGGGTACCTTTCTCTTCCTTGAAATATGCATATAATTTTAGTTTCAATTTCAGCAAAGTCAAGCTCACAGTCGCATAAATTTTTTTCTGATTGCTTGTAAGGGGTTGATGATCAACTTGCTGATTATATCCCTTTGTCGATGATTTTGCGGTTATGCAATAACCTCTGCTGGATCCCTTTCCCAACTTCATACGTTCGGTTGAAATCATCCCAGAAATGACGGTCTGACTTTTTCCAGTCGGCACCGAAGCGCTCATCGAAGTATTCACCCAGTTCTTCGAAAACCAATTTCCAGGGCGGCTCTCCGCGATCATGGGCTGAAAGCAATCGTTCGAGAAGTTCATCCAGGTCACTCAAGGTTTCTTTAGGCAAATAGGCGATGGCTCCTTTGCGGATGGATGCCATCAGGGTTTCTTTATTCACGGCGTGAGCGGTAAGCATGACGGCCGGGATATCTCTTTCCACCGCTTCATCCAGCAGATCAAGCCCATTGACCCCCATGATGTCCAAAATGGCCAGATCATACCGATTGGTCTTAATTTTAAAAGAGGCGGTATCATAATCGGTAGCGGTATCGATTTTCACCTCATCTAGGATATCCTCAATGGTTTCGATTATATCTTTCTCGTCGTCCACCACAAGGATTTTTTTTCCCTTCAGGATCGATCCTGCTGTTTCCATTTATCGCTCCTTTTTCCAATGAGTTAAACGGTTTTAGCTCGTTCGGCACCCAATCTATTGATCACCAAGGCTTTTAAAAATACGCGGCCTATCCAACAGATATGCGCCCCAGGGGAAATACGCGCCCGGCGCCTGCGTTTTTTATAACTTGATCATTTCAATATTCTGGCATACCCCACCACAGACAATGATTCAATTTAGTATTGGTCTAAACCCTCCACCTCTGGTGGAGGACCCGGAAAGGTTCTACCGATCCGGTGAGAGAAAAAATAGTCGTTTAACTAAACCTTGAGCCTTGATGAAGCCGCCCGGCATGATTAAGCGGTTACGTTCATTTTCTTTTGCGAAAAAGAAAACGAACCAAAAGAAATCGCCCCTGCGACGCGACCCTTCGGGTTACCCTGTGCTTCTCGAGTCGGGCGGTCGCTGTGGAACTCGCTAGCGCTCAGACAGCCACAGCACCTATTCGCCCGTTTCTGCGATGCTCGGCGCGTCACAAAGGGGAAGGTCAAAACCCCTGCGGTGGTCAGTCCCCTTTGAGGGAGCTTCCTGAGGCCTCCCGCTATGCGGGAGGAGAATCACTTAATCATGTTGAACATACCGTAGTCTCTATCTTGATCGGTAACACCAGCCGGAAGGTGGCACCCAGTTTTTGCTGGCTGACCAACTGGATATCACCACCCATTAAGCGGGCGATTATCCGGGCGCCGGCCAATCCCAATCCGTGTCCTTTGCGGGACATGGATGAAGCCGGATTCAATTGTTGATAGCGCTCAAACACTTTTTGGTGATGCACCGGATCAATACCCGGCCCATCGTCGGCGACCTCCAGAATAATTGAATCAGATTGCTGCCGCAAGCGGATATCCAAGCGGGTCTTTCGGTGGTGCAGGGCATTTTTGATTAAATTGCAGGCGATCTGGCCAAATTTAATCCGGTCCTGGTAGAGCCGACACTGGATCGCATCCGGCGAAAAATCAAGAAAGATGTGTTGACCGTGAAAAAAAGCGGCGGTATTTGCAAGAGTCTCGTAGTGATAATTTGATTCGGGAACATCGCCGACCATGGCCTCATGAGCCTCTACCAGTGCATCGTAAGTTGCCTCAGCGGGCTGAAATTCACAGAGGACAAATCCACCGGCTTCCGAACGACCGATTTCTAACAGGTTATAAATCATTCCACGGGCTTTTCGTGTATTTCTAAGAATTCGGTTTAATATTCTTAACTGGCGGTCGTTGAGAGCTCCATATTTATTTTGCCTTTCCAGCAGGGTTCGAACACCGGTTTCAATGATGGCCATGGGATCTTTCATCTCATGAATGAGAAATTCGATATCGAGTTGCTGGAAAAAACATTCATCAGCTGCGTTGCCGTTGGTTTTATTTTCTGATTCAATCATTTAAGCACTTTTCCTGAATAGATTAATTAATCATGGAACTGGGTGGAACCGAACGGTGACAGTGGTACCACCCGATGTCAAACAATCATCAACTGTCCGGCAATGTCGACATTGATCGATATTTCCCGGACATTGATCGGTTTCCTTGGGGATAAACCGGCATCGGATGGAGTTCAAGCGTATGTTGAAATTATAGCGCTCCGAAAAAATTTTCATTCGCAACAGATCAAATCCCCGCCCGCCGGCGTTAAAATCAAAACGCTGCCTGGAAGCGTACTGCATGATATCCGTAGTGGAAAAACAGCTTTCAAAAATAATGGCCTGATTTTCCCCGGTAATACCGATACCAAAATCGTTCACGGCAAGGATCGGGTTGCGACCGCTCGAATAGACCGTTACTTTTATTAAGCCTCCATCGGGCGTGTTTTCAACCGCGTTTCGCACCAGACCATCAGTGATTTTACCCAGAACTTCAGAAGGGATCAACACCGAGCCGGTTTCCTGGATACGGGTTTCCAGGCGACAACTCCGGTGGGCGAACAAAGGTTTAAGCTGCCGGAGCCGGTCGCTTACAAATTGATCCAGCCGGATCTGTTCTAAAACCGGTTCTTTTGGACCGAATTCATCGTCGATGAGCTGACGAATTCGGTTAATAATATCCGCTTCTCCCAGATTTTCCGAGATGAGCATTTCCAGTTCATCGGAACAGGTGTCGAGTAAGGTAGTCAGCATCCGATGGGTACGAAAATCCCCCCCCCTTGATATATCCTCAATTTCATACTGCATATCAAGCAAACGTTCTAAATTACGCCGACTTCGATCCAGGATACGATCTATACCCGGGTCGTGAAAGTGGTCCGTTTTTTTGGCGATAAGGCCAAGAGACGCTGACAAAACTGAAATGGGTGTTTTCAGTTCATGGGAAAGATGATGGATGACTCGATCCTTAGCCTTATTTAAGATTTTTACCTCTTCATACGAACGATTCAACGCTTCATTGATGCGGGCATTTTCCAAAGGCAACGCCACCATGCCGGCGATGGTTCCCAACAATTCTATATCGGTTTGATCGAAGGCTCCGTTTTTTTTGTTTACCGCGCACAGAACGCCGATGACCCGATCATGGCTTTGCAGGGGAACATCAAGCATGTTATGGGTGTGAAATCCGGTTCGTTCATCTACCTGTGAGAAGAACATATCGCTTTTACTGGTGTCGGCCACAATAATTGGTTTCCCGGATTTGTGCACTTTTCCGGCAACTCCTTTATCCGCAGGGAACCGTACTTCCCGCCACAGCCGGGTGGTTTTTTCATCACCAAAATCACTCACTCTGAAAAAGAACTCATTTTTTTCTTCATCCAGCAGAATCACCGAAGCGCCCTCTACGTCCAGCAGTTCCCGAATCTGTTGCGTAATATAAGCCAGCCGGTCGTCCAGGGTTCGGAACCGGTGAAGAGATTTGGAGATGCGAAAGAGGGTTTGGTTGATTTGATCAAGTCGTTTTTGCCGGGAGATATCTCTTAAAATGACGACCTGCCCGGCCGGTTCGTGCCCCGTTTCGTAGAAAAGGGCGGCGTTCAATTTAATGTCCAACAGGCGGCCATCCTTGGTCAGCCGTTGGGTCTCAAACCGCCGGATCACCTTCTCCTTGAAAAGTTGGTCCGTTCCCTGGCGCGTCTCTTGTTTTCTTTCCTCCGGAATAAAGGGGATGCGGCGACCTTTAAGTTCTTCCAATGTCCACCCAAACACCGACAAAAAGGCGGGGTTGAGGTAGGTTACCCGGGTGCGTTGATCGAGGACGAATATCGGGTCCGGGAGAAAGTCTAGTAAAGTTCTATATCTCTGCTCGGCCTGACGACTGGCTTCATATAGTTCGATGGTGCATTGCTCGGATGCTTTCAGCGCCTGCTCGGCCAGGGTGCGGTCGGTCATGTCACGGGCAATCCCGCGAAAGCCGATTTTCCGACCATCGGCATCGAAAATAAGGTTGGCATTGATTTCGATATTCCGTTTTTCGCCGTCTTTGCGGCGGATTTCCCATCGAATCCCGGCGGCTTCATTTCCGGTGATAAACAGCTGATTGAAATCTTGAAATGCAACCCTGGCGTTTTCTGCATCCATGAAGTCGCTATAATTCCGGTCCCGGATATCATCGCGTGAATAACCGAAAATCCGGCAAAGTGCGTCATTGAAAAAAATAAAATTTCCTTTTAGATCGGTTTCAAAAAAACCGTCGGCTACATCTTTTAAAAATATGCGGTAGCGCTCCCAGCGGGATTTTGAATCTTCTTTTAACACGGTGAATTTCCGTATGGTTGATCAGGCGAATGCCGAATGTTTCAACGAACCGTGATCAGGTGTAAAATTCAACCGGTTTTTTGTAAAAAGGAAAAAAGGAGGGGCCGCACAACGCCTGCACCTCCTTTGTCATTTCAAATGCTTAACCGGCAGGAATTAAACGTCTTTTGGTCTTTCGTCTACTACGCGTAACGCTTTACCCTCGCTACGGGTGATTGATTTGGGGGGTTTCAGGTTCACCTGGATGCCGATCCCCATGTTTCCTTTAATATGACGGGCGATCTTGGCTTCAATTTCTTTGCGGCTTTCTTCGCCGGCGTCATAAATCTCTTTTTTCCCCTCAACATTTACCGTCAGTTGATCCAGATGCCCTTTCTTGCGGACTACCAACTGGTATTGGGGTTCGACCGCTTCGATTTCAAGGAGGAGTGATTCCACCTGGGAGGGAAAGACGTTGACGCCGCTGATGATCAGCATGTCATCGGTACGACCGAAGACTTTGTTCATCTTTAGAAAAGTACGCCCACAGGCGCAGGTCTCTCGTCTCAAACTGGTAATATCCTTGGTTCGGTATCGGATGATCGGCATAGCCCGGCGTTGGAGTGCGGTAAAGATCAGCTCTCCCTTTTCTCCAAGGGGTAAAGGTTCCAAGGTCTGGGGGTCGACGGTCTCGGCCAGGTAATGGTCCTCGTTGATATGGAGCCCATCCTGGGCTTCACAGTCAAAGGCGACACCGGGGCCTCCCAGTTCAGTTAACCCATAGGCTTCCATGGCCTTGATGCCCATCCGATCCTCGATCTCCTGGCGCATGGCACCGGACCACGGTTCGGCCCCGAAAATACCTACTTTTACCGGTAGATTGCGGATGTCGGTACCCAGTTCCTCGGCCCGCTCGGCGATGGTCAGGGCATAAGAAGGCGTGCAGCATAACACGGTGGCACCGAAATCTTTCATCAGTGTAATTTGTCTTTCGGTAAGCCCCGCGCTGGTGGGAACGACGGTACAGCCGAGGCGCGTGGCGCCCTGGTGAAATCCGAGCCCTCCAGTAAACAGGCCGTGGCCGTAAGCGTTTTGGACAATGTCTTCGGGACGGGCACCGGCCGCATAAAAATTGCGTACCATGCATTCCGTCCACTGTGCCAGATCATCGGCTGTATAGGGGCCGGTGATCGGTTTTCCGGTAGTCCCCGAAGACGCATGGATTCGCACCACCTCTTTTAAAGGTACAGCACACAGACCGAAGGGATATTCATCCCTCAGGTCCTCTTTTATGGTAAAGGGGAGCTTGGCCACATCTTCGAGAGAGGTGATATTCTCGGCACGGATGCCCGCTTCTTCGAATTTTTTCCGGTAAAACGGAACCTTTTCAGCCACCCAGGCGACGGTTTCCTTGAGCTTCTCCAGTTTAAATTGTTCCAGTTTGTCCACCGGCATGCATTCAAATTCGTCGTTCCAAGGCATTGCTTTCCTCCTTATTTAGAGTCCATCAATTAGGCTTCAGTTCCCGCCGCGGCTGAGAAACCAAGGTCAAAGGCTTTGAGGTTTGAGTCCAGAAACGCTTTTTTAGTTTTTCTTTGCATGGCTTCTTTGATGGTGTCGGCGCTAAAGGGAAGTATTTCCGTTTGCGCCAGTGCTCCCAATAGCACCATGTTTACAGATAGCACATTGCCACTTTCCTTGGCCAACGAAGCCGCATTAAAAGCGATCAGTTTGGTTGTTTTAGCCCGGATCAGATCCTGCAATTGCTTTAAGTCGGGGTAGACTCCTTTGCCGATGTTCACTGTATAGGGCATTAGAGGCGCCAGGCTGGTGATTACAACCGTATTTTTGTTGCACCTCCCCAGGGCCCGCAAGGTTTCCGCCGGTTCAAACCCCACCAGGACATCAGCTTCACCATCCGAGATGATGGGGCTTTTGGCACCGCCAAAGACAAGGGAGGATTCCACCACCCCGCCCCGCTGGGCCATGCCGTGAATTTCGCTCATATTCAACGGAATTTCAGAAAGGAGGGCGGCTTCACCCAAGACACTGGATGCCAAAAGGTTTCCCTGTCCACCAACTGCCACGATAATCAATCTGGTTGTGTCCATTTTTATTCGTCCTATTTTAATTGTAAACCAACGGTTTGGTAGGGGTTATTAAGCTGAGGCATTCTCCTTTTTAATGGGCAAGATCGCATTTTCCGGACAAACCTGGGCACACACGGAACATCCGGTACACAGGTTCTCGTCGATCTTGACCCGGTCATTCCATACGTAGAAAGCCGGACAGGCCAGCTCCATCAAGCAATCTTTGTGATCCTTGCATTTATCGGTGACATGAAATGGTCGCCGCTGCTTTTCTTTTATCGCCTTGGAATAGAGGGCACATATCTCCTCGGATATGATCACCGATACGCCGTCATATAATATGGCCTCCTTGATGGCTTCGATACTTTTTTTCAGTTTATAGGGCTTAATAGTGGTTACATGGGAGACACCCAGGGCCCGAACCACCGGTTCGATGGCGATGCGGCCGTAACCACCCAGATTCAGCTTGGTCATATCCACGCCCGGGTGGGGTTGATGGCCGGTCATGGCCGTGGTGCCGTTGTCTAAAATGACAAGGGTGTAGTTATGATTGTTAAAAACCGCGTTGACCAGACCGGGTATGCCGGAGTGAAAAAAAGTGGAATCTCCGATAAATGCGATCACTTTTTTATCCGTCACCTGTGAAAAGCCACCAGCGGTTCCCGCCGAAGAACCCATGCAGATTAAAAAATCCGCGGTGGACAGCGGGGGGAGCAATCCCAGGGTATAGCATCCGATATCCGATGGATAGATGGTCTCCATTCCTTCGGCGGCCTTCTTGACGGCATGAAACGTCGCCCGATGGGAACATCCGGCACAAAGGGTGGGGGGACGCTGGGGAATTTCCGGAACATCGGATACATCGGTCGCTTCAACCATGGTATGGGACAGTCCGAAATATTTAGCAATGCACTCTCTCACCAGGACGGGATGATATTCATAAAGGCGTGAAAACAGCTCCTTTGTTTTACCGTTTACGGGAATGGTCAGGCCGTCTTCCTGAGCATATGCCTTGACAGCCTCTTCCATAAAAGGCTCACCTTCCTCAACCACCAGGATTTTCTCGCATCTATTTAACAGATCCTTAATGAGGGCTTCGGGCAGGGGATAGGAAAATCCGATGCGCAGAATCGTGGTTTTGTCTTCGATGCCGAGTTCCTTAACGACATCGGCCACATAGTTATAACTAACCCCATTGCAGATAATGCCCCAGGGACCATTGCCGGTTGTGAAGTTGTACTTGGATTTTTCCGACATAGCCTGGGCGGCTTCCAAATTGTCAAGCAATTTAACATGCAGTTTTCGCGCCACGGCGGGCACAGGTACTAAGTTCAAGGGGTCTTTGGTAAAGTCTCCTTTGGTAACGGGTGGGGTGATGGGATTCAGTTCTACGATTCCGGAAGAATGATTAATCCGGGTGGTCGTTCTAAATATTACCGGTTCCTTGAGTTTTTCGGACAGATCAAAAGCGTACGCGACCATATCCTTGGCTTCCTGGATCGTCGACGGCTCAACCAGCGGAAGTCCTCCCAGCTTGGCGTAATAGCGATTATCCTGTTCGTTCTGGCTGGAGAACATGAAGGGATCATCCGCCGTCAGAACAATCATTCCGCCTTTAACCCCCACGTAGGCCAGGGTAAGCAGAGGGTCAGCGGCCACGTTCAAGCCGACATGCTTCATCATGCACATACTGCGGACGCCCGAATTGGCTGCCGCCGCCGCTACTTCAAGGGCTACTTTTTCATTGGTGCTGTATTCGAAATAAAGATCGCTTTGCTGGGAGACATGAAAAAAGTTCGTGGATATTTCTGAAGATGGCGTCCCGGGATAGGTGCTGGCAAAGGCTACCCCAGCCTCTATACCGCCCCGGGCGATGGCTTCATTACCTAATAACAGCATCCTTTCCCCTGGATTATCTGTCAATAGTTTGTGCATGGTTTTTCCCCTTTCAAAGATTTTTCACTTTTTGCTCTCCTAACCGGAAGGTCAGTGCAGATTTTTTAAATAGCCTAAATGCAGCTACATTACAGCTATGATTTTAGACAGTCAAGTGAAAAAATATCACCTTTTCAAGCCTATTGCGATGGGTGTACACCCAGATCAGTCAACAAATTCTGAGATGAAGCTACCTTAAACAAGGGGTAAAGAGGATTGTGACGGTAAATCGCAAGGGCCTGTTCGTGGATTATTTCCGAAAAAGCCGTCGTACAGTCCTCCACCAGAACGGTTTTAAAATCATGGCAAAGGGCATCCATGACCGTCGTGATGACGCAAAAATGAGTAGCCACACCAGTAACCGCGCACAAGGTGACACCCAATTGTCGAAGGCGTTGATCCAGATCGGTACCGAAAAAGGCCGAAAAGCGCGGTTTGGGCAGCCATAGGTCGTCTTTCCGACGTTGGAGTTCGGTGGCGATTTCGGCCCCTTTGGTTCCGGAAATTGAGTGGGGGGGCATGCTTTCGGAAAAGATAAAATCGTCCGCATGATAATCATCGCTGGAGAAGATTACCGGCCAACCCTGTTGATGAAAAACCGCCGTCAGCCGGTTAATCGGTTCGATGATCCGGTGGGCTAAAGGGGTAATGGGAAAGTGGTTGGCCGGATCGAGGGTGTCGTTGACCAGGTCGATGATGAGAAGGGCCGGGGTTTCACGGGTTGCTTTGGTCATCAGTTATAATCGACCCCTTTTGGTTGGAGGGGTATCGCCGCCGTTATGGCCTGCTCGGGACACCCCGCCTGTTCACGTTTCGGCTGAGATGTTATAAGACTATTTCCCCGTAAATTCCGGGCGTTTTCGACCCGCCGAGGATAATCCTTCCAGGGCGTCAGCCGTGGTAAATATTTCAGACAGGCGACCGAGTTCAACTTCCACCGCATCACTCATGGATAAACCGGTCTGGGCGTCGATGATTTCGTTGGCCAGTTTCAGAGCCAGAGGAGCTTTGTATCCGACGATCTTGGCGGTTTTCGTGGCCAGATCCTGAGAGGCATGCTCCGGTAACTGGCCGGACAAAAGTCGGGATACATTTTCGGGAGCGCCGAGCTTGGCCAAAGCATCGAATTTTTCCGGTATTTCCCGATCGGCGTACTTATCGATTGCAGTCGCTGCCAGTTCCTTCAGCGCGGATTCTACTTGAGCCGGTTTGACCAGCCGGGTGACAATACCCAATGATAGGGCGTCCTTGGCACTCAGCGGCATGCCGGTGAAGGCGTAGTATTTGGCCAGTTCCGGGCCCACATGCCGGGTCATGCGAAGCATTCCGCCCAGGCCCGGATAGATACCGATGCTGGTTTCCGGAAATGCCATGGATCCCGCCGGTGTGGCCACAATAGCCTGACAGGCCAGGGCCAGCTCACTGCCACCACCTAGAGACAGGCCGTCCAGAAGGGCGATGGTCTTTTTAGATGAATTCTCGATTCGAAGCAGTAGTTCATGGCCCTTACGGGTAAAGGCGACAATGTCGTTAATTTTGTCTGCCTTAATGTTTTTCACGAAATAACGGATGTCCGCACCCGCCACGAATGCCTTTCCGGCCCCTTGGAAGACGATAGCATCCACATCGGGGTTATTTTCCGCTTCGGTAAAGCGGACGTCGAGCTGAGCCACAACAGTCTCATTTAGAGCGTTCATGGCCTCGGGCCGGTTCAAAGTGATATAGGCAATGTTGCCTTTGATATCAAGGTCGACGAAATCAAAAACAAAGGGTTTCCCGGCGGCCTTCTGACTTTCCAGGATTTGTGGCATGTTAAAATCCGGGTAGCGGTTGACAATGGCCGCTACGACTTCGTAGGTCCTGTCGATCCCTAGACGGTTGATTAACTCAAAGGGTCCCATGGCCCAGCGCAGCCCGATCTTCGCCCCACGATCCGTATCTTCGATGGAGGCTACACCTTCATCAACCAGGGCGGCGGCCACACCCAGACAAACCCCGTTAAAGCGGTCAATCACCGGTTGGAGCTTGGCCTCATCCACATCCCCGGCGAGCTCCCAGTTTTTTCCGGTCTCTTTCTGATCGATGAGGATTTGGGCCGGAGCATAAAACGGTCCCAGCTCATTTCCCAGGGTAGTGGCGGCATGTACGGCAATGGGGATACCGGTCACGTTCATGAGCTGAAAAGGACCCATACCGATGCGAAACGCCCGTTTGGCCGCTTCTTCAATGGTGGGGATGTCGGCCTGGTTTTCCTCCAGCATGCGGGCGGCTTCATTTAAAAAGGGGACGAAGAAACGGTTGACAGCAAAACCCGGTGCATCTTTAACCAAAATAGAGGTTTTACCATGAAGCTTAGCGGCCAGCAGCGATTTCTCAATGGTCTCGGCGCTGGTCCCTTCCCAGGGAATCACTTCCAACAGGCGGTTTTTGGCCGGGTGGAAGAAGTAGTGCAGACCGATAAACCGGTCCGGGCGACCTGTTTTTTCAGCGAATTCCCTCACAAAAAAGGAAGAGGTGTTGGTGGCCAGGATGGTTTTGTCCGCGCAGATCCCATCGAGTTTCTCAAACAGGTCCGATTTGACCTGCTTATCTTCAAAAACGGCTTCGATAACCAGATCCGCATTGGCCACGGCATTCATGTCACTGGTTCCTTCGATGCGTTCAAGGGTCTGCCCTACCTGTTTTTCGGTAAAGATTTTTCGTTTAACGCCTTCGGCAAGCAGCCCCTTGATGGTATCCATCCCGCGCTGAACGAATTCATCCTTGATATCGACCATGACGACGTCGATTCCTTCCTGGGCGATCTTTTGAACAATCCCACTGCCCATATTTCCCGCGCCAATGACACCGATTTTATTTATCTCCGACATGAACCCCCCTAATTAGTGCCCATCCATTAATTGTTTTTTTAAAGATGGGTACCTGGTGACGTTTCCAATTCAGAAATACGGATTTTTGTCCAAGATCAAGGAAATCAAGGGATTGCGCGGAGGCATACGGTGGTATGCCGCCCAAGCGATCCCGCCGATTGACGCCGAGATTGGGCAAAAAGACCATTTATGGATGGAAACTAATTAAGTGCGACTATCGATTACAGCATCACGATTAAAGGATTGGTTGGTTCTTCAAACGGTAACCCTTAATCGGAAATCGTTTTTTTATCTGTTTTTCCAGACCGGTTTACGTTTTTCGTAGAAACTGGAAATCCCCTCCAGGGTATCCTCGGTTTTCATAAGGGTGTTTAAAAACAGGTCGTTGACACTGGATATAGCGTCATCCAGTGGTAGCCCGAGATGGCGGTTGACGGCCTGCTTGTTCAGGCGCAGGATCAAGGGGCTACTGGCGGCGATGTTTTTAATACACTTTTCAACTTCATCTGAAAAATTATCTTTGGGGACCACCTGGCTGACAAATCCCATTTGTTGGGCCTGTTGCGCGGAGTAGATTTTACCTGTGGTGCAGACCTCGACCGCCTTGGCGGGTCCGATTAAGTGCGGCAGGCGGACAGCAGCGTAGGGGGGCAGAAATCCAAGCTGGACTTCAGGTTGCCCGAAAGAGGCGCTCTCCGAAGCGATAATTAAATCACAGGCGATTGCATACTCCATTCCGCCTCCCAGGCAAGCTCCCTGAACGGCCGCAACCGTAGGGATTTTCAAGGCATGCAGGTGTTTAAAACTTTCATCAAAGGTGGCGATCATTTCTTCCACCATTTCAGGTTTATGATCGCCCACATCCACACCGGCACACCAGCTCTTCCCCTCGCCCATTAGGACAACACATTTTAAATCTCCCTCGGAGACCAGGTCTTTAAGGACGCCATTAAATGTCTTCATCATTTCAATGTTAAAAACATTATGCTTGGGGCGATCAAACGTAATGCGGGCCACGCCGTCGGTCTTCGCTAATTGAATGTATTTTAATTCCAACATGTTATTTACGCCTCCTAACCCTTTTGAAAAACAAAGTTCAATTGATCATTCGGTAATCGATTGACGATGGTTTTCATCGCCATGCCGATTTCGACCTCCTCGTCTGCCATGTCGGCCGCGATTCGGCCGAAAACCTTAAATTCGCCATAGTCGAGTACAGCAATAGAGTAGGGGACATCTTCCTGAAACCCGACAGGTGCAAAAGCCAGTTTGCTATAAGTGAGGAGTTTACCGGTCCCGGTAATTTCAAACCATTCCATGTCACTTGAAAAGCAGGCATGACAATCCGCACGGGGCGGAAAATATTTTTGGCCGCAACTTTTACAATTGGACCCCATTACGCGGTCATTTTTCATGTGGTCGATAAAATCGTTGACCTTAGTAGTAGAAGTAAAGCTGACCGTACCGAATTTTTTAAAGCGGTCATCGATATCTTTTTTCTTTCCCATTATTCCCTCCCGAGGATGGTGACATTTCCGTAAAGACCCACACCGCCAATGTTGTGGATTAGACCGATCCGGGGGTCTTTTACCTGGATATCGCCGGCCTCATCCCTGAGTTGCAAGACGATGGTCCGAATCTGGGATCCGCCGGTGGCGCCGATGGGGTGTCCCTTGGAAAGCAGTCCGCCGTCCACGTTAACCGGGATCCGCCCCTCTTTGTACGTTTCTTTGTTCCGAATCAGCTCGAGTCCCTGCCCTGGTTCAGCGAAACCGAGATTTTCATAGGCCATCATTTCGGCGATGGTAAAACAGTCGTGCACTTCAGCCACGTCGATATCAGCGGGTGCTACCCCCGCCATTTGATAAGCCTGGTC